>ERZ791846.329-NODE-329-length-28924-cov-5.54082_pt1 | contig 28924 bp, 15 predicted proteins | sample MGYA00510289_ERZ791846 | MGnify/ENA primary metagenome ERZ791846 (study PRJEB30046, sample SAMN00715274) | human gut metagenome | study: EMG produced TPA metagenomics assembly of the A metagenome-wide association study of gut microbiota in type 2... | reverse complement strand
GGGTTGTGGGACAGGCTTATTTACAGATTATATTATACCGGTGCAGGAAAAACTTGGAAAACCCTTTCCGTCCGGTTTTGGGGAATTCCGGGACAAAGGAAAGATCCAGGTTGAGGAAAAGGGAATCATAAAACTTAGCAGCAGGCTGGGAAGTAAAAAGACGGATATCCTGTAAAATTTCTTGACGATAGATAACAATCAGCTCCTTTCGGTGAATTGATTTTGACAACTTAATTATACCATTTGGAACTGATTGTTTCTATAAATTTGGAGTGATAAAGAGGATTGCCATGCCTCGCAAACCCGCATAAATACTGGATATGTGGAGTTTTGCTCATGGCTAACAGACCAAGATAAAGGAGTTGAGGAAGATAGAATGAGCTGGCTTTTGCTGGAATGGACATAAGATAAGGAGGAACGATACATGGAGGCTATTATTAAGGTAGAAATGGACCGACCCATTGATGTAAAGAAGCATTGTATTTTACCACAGGGGTATGAAGTGGAAACAAAAGATGGGAAGGTATATATGTTTGATTTTTTAACCTCGTATGGTTTTTGCGACAGGGAGAATCCGGCGGTCATTCGATTTGAGCTATACTTCCCGGATTATGAATCCTTTCCGGATACCCATACGTTAAGAAAAGAAATCCAGAATATTGTCCGAATCAGGGATTGCTGTTTGGACACAGAAGATATAGAAATCCAGCCTAAAAAGTTGCTGGAATTCCAAATTATAGATTCCGTGCCTGAGGGAGGGAAAAGGCCATTGTCAACTGAGTTTGTGAAGGTCGAGACCAAATTGGACGATAAGGAATGGGGGGAATGTAGGTACATATTTACCGAAAAACTTTTAAATACCTGCAGCTTTGAATAGGGCAGGGAAAGAAGCGATATGCGATATCAAGATAAGGGACGAAAAGCGTTCTGTATGTTGAAATTATCGTGTGTAATAGAAGGAAAACAGAAAGCGAAAACAAAAAAAGATAAATGGCAATTGACATAAGCTTAGGAATGAGTTAATGTATACTATGTTGAGTTAGCTATACCTAACTCAACATAGTATGCGCAAACACTTTAGAGGAGAGGAATAATGAAATTTAGTCATATTCAGTTCAAGGTGAATGAATTACATCATGCCGTAACAGATTTTAGAAAGTTGGGGGTTGTGGTGGAGTACGGAAAAAATCCAAAACAAGCGACCAATGCATTTATTTGGTTCGGGCAGGGTGCCTTTTTTGAAATTATAACTATGCCCAAAACAGCAGAGAAGTTGGCATATCCACTAGGGATTTTATACGGAGTAGCCAGATGTTATGAATTTGTAGAAAAGCTTCCGGACAAGTGGGAAACGATAATTGGAGAAAATGGTCGAGCATTTTCTGGTGGTGGACGTCAAAGAATTTCCATTGCCCGCGCGCTGCTAAAGGATGCCCCCATCATTCTTCTGGATGAAGCAACGGCATCGCTGGATGTGGAAAATGAAACGAAGATACAGGTAGCTTTGTCAAAACTGATTCAGAATAAGACTGTTATGGTAATTGCACATCGGATGAGAACAGTTATGAATGATGGTAAGGTGGCAGAATGCGGTACACCAAAAGAACTCTTAGAGAAAGATGGAATATTTACACATATGGTAGAACTTTAAAGAGAGTCAGAACATCGGAGATTGGAGTTATAGAAAATATATGAAAAAAATAGGCATACTTGGAGCCAGTGGCACCATAGGCTATCTGGTTTGTAAACTTTTACAGGAACGATATGAAATTATTGGCGGATGTAGAAAGAATAATGAAAATTTTAAAAATTTAAAAAACTTTACATGGCAGAAGGCAGATCTTTATGATAATGAAAGCATAAAAGAGTTTTGCCGAAAATCTGATGTAGTTGTAAATTGCGCAGGACCGGCGGGAAGCATTAAGGACCGGGTGGCGTTGGTTGCTCAAAAAGAAAAGAAACCGTATATTGATGCTTCTGATTTTATTATTGTGGAGGAAGAGTGTATTGGACGGATTTCGGAAGAAAGTGTATGTGTAGCAGGTGCAGGCTATGTCCCCGGTTTAGGGGGGATGCTTGTGAAGTGGGCATTCAAAACCCTTTTTGATAAGCTGGATAAAGTGGTTTGCTATCAGGGCGGAAAGCAACATTTTTCCGTAAATGCGTTTACGGATATTATTCTTGGAGCTGTTTCAGGAGTTGGTCATGGGGATTCCTATTATCGAAATGGTCGTATTTTAAAGGAAAATAATATGAATCATACTCAGACTACATTTCCGGGAATGGATACTCCTGTTTATATGAAGTCTTATCTCAGTGAAGAGATGATAAAAGCAGCAAAGGAATGTGAAGTAAAGGAGCTTCACTGGATGAATTCTGTTTCAGATGAAAAGATGATGAGTATGATTATGGATGCGTTTCAGTTGATTATTACAAATGAAAGAGAGAATGCCATTGAAAAGATTCGTAAGATGGCAGAGGAATACATTGCTTCTGAGGATGATGGTGAAAAGGAATGGTCTTCTGTTATTATGGAATGCCGGGGCAAAAAGGATGGGGAGCGTAAGGAATACACCATTACTTTTACCGTAGATAAAGAAGAAGAGGCAAGTAGCCTTGTGGCAGCAGCCGTTGTAGATGCGGTGATAAAGCATAGTCCTGTGGGTGGCTTGTACTGGGCATTTGAGGTAATGGAGGTTGAGGATATAGCAAATATGCTTGAAATGCTCCCAGCAGGATGCTTTTGTATCGAAGAAAAAAAGAAGGACAGCAGAAAGGAGATATCGTAGTGAAGAAAAAGCGTTTGATGTTGTGCATTGCATGTGTATCTGTACTTGCAGCTTTGTGTGGTTGTGGCAAGCAGGAGCAGGCAGAGTTGGCAGAAGCAACAGAGACAGAGGTTGAAAGGGATATCGGTGATACCAGTAAGGTGGAAGCTGATATTAAAAATATGGAGGAATGGGAAGGCACATGGCGTTCTTTTGCAGAGTATTGTAATGATGAAAAGATGCAAGATGCCTGGGGCGACATTGCAGATGCATTTGAGCTGCAGGAAGAGCAACTAAAATCCACATTTGACAGTCTGTGTTTTATTACGGATGACGTTGTGAAATTAGAAATTAAAGATGGCGTGGTTACAGCCTATGATACAGAGGCTAAAGAAGTTTTTTCCAGAAAATACCACATAGTGGGTGTGTTTGAAAGTGATAGTGATGAGACCGTAATTGAAGGAGAAAAATCCTATCTTTTTGAAACTGCAGATGAGGATGCTGGGAATTTTAAATATCTTTGTATGATGCCCATCTGCACGCTGGAGGATTCGGATAATGGATTAGAACTGGCTGGTCATTTTCATTTTAACTATGGCTCTACCATGGAAAAAGCAACAAACCGCAGTGGGATTCCATCTATGGTGGATGATGATATTACAGAGGAAGAAAAGCTACAGACCTTATGTGGATTTTTCCTGGGCAGCAAGAATGAAGAATAGAATTGAGGTGCAAGCATGTTTTTAGAAGTAAAAAATTTAAAAAAGTATTATGGAAATGGTGACAGTCAGATTTGCGTACTAAATGGTGTTGACTTTAGCGTGGAAAAAGGGGAGCTTGTGGTTATTCTTGGACCTTCCGGCTCAGGGAAATCTACCGTTCTTAATCTGGTTGGTGGATTAGAGACGGCAGATGATGGCGAAATCATTGTAGATGGAAAATCCGTAAGCAACGAGAAGAAAAGCAGTGTGGCAAGATATAGGCGAGATACATTAGGTTTCATTTTTCAGTCGTATAACCTGATACCCAATCTTACGGTAAAGGAAAACATCGAGCTTTGCTGGAAAATTGGTGATAAGTCTTTGGACATTCATGAGGTGATTGAATTTTTAGGACTGACCTCGCATAAAAACAAGTTTCCAAGACATCTTTCCGGTGGACAGCAGCAGAGAACTGCCATTGCCCGTGCTATTGTGAAAAATCCAAAGCTTCTCTTATGTGATGAACCAACAGGTGCGTTGGACTATGAGACCTCTAAGGATACGTTAAAACTCATAGAGCGGGTGAAAAAAAGATATGGTACAACGGTTCTGATCGTTACACATAATGAGGCGATTGGTAAAATGGCAGACAGAATCATAAGAGTAAGAGGCGGAGAAATTATAAGCAATATGGAAGTAGAAAATCCTCTTTCTGTAGATGAAATTGAATGGTAGGAAAAGATATGTATAAGAGAATATTTAGAGAAATATTGGAAAACTGGATAAGATACCTGGCACTGATGGTTATGACGATTATTGCCGTTGGAATGTATATAGGTTTTTTGTGCGGAACCAGTAGCTCAGAAACGGCTTTTGTTAATTATCAGACAGAAAATAAGCTGGAGGATGGTTATTTTACACTGGATGGGGAATTGGACGATAATATCCGCAAGGATATAGAAGAACTGGATGTAAGCGTCTATGACAATTTGTATGTCAATTTAGTAAGTGAAAAGGATGCTACCGTCAGAGTATTTGGCGAAAGAACAGAGGTTAATTTACCTTATGTGGCAGAGGGCATCTTACCGGAGGAGGCAAATGAGATCTTTTTGGATCAGATATTTGCATTAGAGCAGCAACTTGCAGTAGGGGATTCCATTATACTGAATCATGAGGAGTATATCATTAGCGGTGTTGGAGCATTTCCGGATTACACAATCAGTCTGGAGGATTCTTCACAAATGATAGCGGACCGTAGCACCTTTGGTGTGGCAATGGTCTCAGAAAAAGGATTTGCCAAGTTGAATGAGAAGGATATCAGCTATAATTATGCAGTTCTGTTTCGGGATGAAGCACTGACCGAGTCAGAGCAGAAAGACTTGATGCGGGAGATTATAACGATAGTAGCATGCGTAGCTCCCATACAGAATTATGGAAAGCTGGACGAAGCATTTGACAAGATGAGTAATGCGGCAGGTATTGAAAATTATACGGATACCGTTAGTAATAAGAGGATTTCTGCTGTTGTATCAAAAATGGAAAGCAATATGGAAATGGCAAAGATGTTTGTGGGAGTCGTATTCGTGATTATTGCATTTTTGTACATGATTTTCATAAAGCAGACCATGAATCAGGAGTGCTCTGTGCTGGGAACCCTCTTGGCGTTAGGGGTTAAGAAGAAAGACATTCTTCTTTCCTACATGCTGCCACCGTGTATTGTGACATTGGCAGGCAGTTTGATAGGCTGTGTGCTGGGAAGCAAGGTACTTTATCATCTTCCAGTGAATAGTCTGGAAAGCTATTATAGTATTCCTAAGAGCAGTCTGAATCTGGATACAGCTACATTGCTTGTGGCAATTTTTGCACCAATCCTTTTAATTATTGTAATAAATACGATTGCAATTGCCAGAAAGCTTTCCATAAAGCCGTTGAAGCTTATCCGAAAGGATATTGGAAGTAAGCGTAGCAGGAATCATAGCAGATTTAACGGCTTAGGCTTTGATTTTCGATTCAGACTCAGAGTATTTACCCAGAGTCTGGGAGCATATTTCCTGCTGTTGGTGGGAATCTTCCTGGGCGGATGGCTGATGATGTTTGGTATCGGTATGTCTTCTTCCTTTGATGCCTATATTGAAGCCCAGGAGACAGAGGCAGTCAGCCAGTATCAGTATATGGTATCGGAACAGTATGAAGTAGATGCGACTGGTATGGAAGCAGCGACCGTGGGAAGCTTTGATTATTACAGCGAAGCCTTGGGGCAGAGCTACAGTCTGACTGGTGTAGGCGTGTGTGAGGACAGCAAGTATTTCAGTGAAATAAAGGCTACCGGTTTTGGTGAGATTATCGTTTCAGATGTAGCAGCAAAGAAATTTGGTATCCGTGTGGGAGATGTGATTGAGCTGGAAAATTCCGCTACCGGAATTGGAGATAATTATAGTGTAGTGGACATTGCATCCTATAACATGGGCTTGGCAGTATTTATGAATCAGACGGAAATGAATAATATTTTTCGAAAGCATGTGGATTATTTCAATTATTATTTTTCCGATACAGAGTTGGACATTCCGGAGGAATATCTGATATCGGTAGTGACAAAGGATTCATTAGTGGCGAATGGAGTCATTTTGAAAAGTGTTATGCAGAGCATGATTATCATGTTCCCTGTGATGGCAGTCATTGTGTATCTGATTTTGATGTATTTACTGATTAATATGATTTTGTCGCAAAATGAAACCGGTATTTCCATGCTTAAGATTTTTGGATATACAGAGAAGGAGATTAGCAGAATGTATATCAGGGCAAATACAATAGTAGTAATTCTTTTGATTTTGATTACACTACCGCTTCAAACCATGCTAATGGTGTCCATTTGGCCGGCTTGTATCGCAACAATCCCGGGATTTCTGGATTTTGTTATGGGAACCAAGGAATTTGTCATTATCGTTGTAACAGGCATTATCTGCTATTTGATATCCAGTTTGTGCTCGGTATATAAGATTAAAAAAGTATCAATGACGGTTATGTTGAAAAATCAGGATAGATAGAGGGAGAGTTTATGAGTGAAACGGAAAAAAGAGTAAAGGATATTTGGTCAGAGGTATTTCACACATCAGATATTGCTCTTACGGACAATTTTTTTGAAATTGGTGGAGATTCCATTAAGGGGATGCAGATTATTACAAAATTAAATCAGCAACTATCATTTATTGAAGTAACAGATTTCTTTGAATATCAGACCATAGCTGATATCGCCGCAAAGATTGATCAAGATTATAGCTGGAGGGAGTAGAAAAGTGGAAATGAGGAATGAAAACAGGAGATATTCCATGTCTCCAATGCAGCAGGGAATGTTTTTCCATGATATGTTGACGGGAGAACATATATATTATAATCAGGTATCCTTTGATATCAAGGGAACGTTAAATGTGGCAGTGTTTGCCGAAAGCGTACAGCTTTTGGTAGACAGCCATGAGGCTCTTCGTATGAATTACTTTCTATCAGAGGAAACAGAGGAAAAACTTCCGCAGTTGAGTATACCGGAACATAGAAAACAGGAAGTGATCTATTGTGATATAAGTACCTTATCAGAAGAGGAGCAGATGTGTAAGGTAAATGCCACAGCAGAAGAGTGTCGCAACAGAAAGCGTAATCTGGCACGGGGAGACATTATGGATATGCATCTGTTCTATATTGGAGGGAACAGATATAGATTGCTTTGGGGATGTCATCATATTGCAATTGACGGCTGGGGTATGTCTTTAATGATAAAGGAATTATTTGAAATATACGATAAGGCATTAAAGGGGAATGCCGGGATTGTAGAAGAAGTACCATATTCCAATTATCTAAGCTGGTTGGAGAAGAGAGATAATGAGACAGCAAAAACATATTGGGAAAACTATCTGAAGGATGTGCCGGATGCATACCAGTTTCCTCGCAAGACTGTAGATGGGATGTCTGACGGACACCGGGATGTCATGCGGCTGACATTGGATGAGAAACAGATGGAAGGATTAAAGGGCATAGCCGCAGATACACATATTACAGTAGGTGCATTGATTCAGGGAATCTGGGGAATGCTGGTGTGTAAATATAGCGGACAGAGTGAAGCTATCTGGGGAAGTGTTACATCCGGACGAAGTGTTCCTATATCAGATGTGGAGAAAATGGTAGGATTGTTCATAAATACCATGCCGATGATACTTCGGTTGGAGGATGAAACGCCATTGCCGGAGCAGATAAAAAAATTAGGTGTAGATCTTTTTCAAGCAGAATTTAACAGTAGCGTACAGCTAAGCGAAATAAGTGTAGGCAGGGAAGCACTTTTTAATTATATTTTTGCGTTTGAAAATTTGGAATTTGCAGATATGATAGAGGGTGTTTTTTTTAATGGGCTAGAGCTAGATAACGCTAACTTCATGGACAGAACAAATTACGATTTGACGGTGAAGGCACAGCCAACTAATAAGCTGTTCATGGATTTTGAATATAATCCTTCTGCATATGATAAGGAAACCATAGAGGGAATGTTAAAAGCGTATGAAAATCTTGTGGCACAATTAATCCAAAATCCTCAGAAAAAGGTAAAAGAATATAAGCTTCTTTCCAAAGAACAGGAAATGGAAATGATAAAATCTGTAAATGAGGTATACCAGGAATTTGAAAAGGAAGCCTTTCAGGACGGATTTTATAAAGCGGTAGAGAAATATGGTAAGAATCGTGCTCTTATGGATGACGCACGAAGCGTCTCTTACAAAGAACTTCTGGGCTTGTCAGAAAATGTGGCAAAAGTCCTTATGGAGCAGGGGGCAAAAGAAGGGGATATCATAGCCATTGATGCGGAAGGCAGTATGGATTCCGTCATTTGCATTATGGGTATTCTGATGGCTCGAATGGCATATGTGCCCATAGAAAAAAGCTTACCTCAAAAGAGAAGAGAACGATTTTTAGCCCTGACCTCTGCAAAAATTGTGATTACGGATAACCCAAAACTTTATGGAGATGCGTTTGCTTGCATATCCAAGGAAGCATGCATAAAGGGTTCTGAAGCATTTGAATTTAAAAAGCCGGATTATAAGCCGAATGATTTGGCATATGTGATTTTTACCTCAGGTTCTACCGGAGAGCCAAAAGGCGTGGAGGTTACGACGGGGGCACTGCATACATTTGGTGCAGATGTTAAGTCTCCGATTTCAGGCATCGAGACGGATGTTGTGGCACAGGTGGCAACCCTTGCGTTTGATGCCAGTGTGTATGAAATATTTACCACCTTACTGACAGGTGGAGCGGTACGCATGTCTACAGAAAAGGATAGAGAAACAGCCGAAAGTCTGGTTCGTTACTACAGAGAAAAAGGAATTACGCGAACATTCTTAACCACGCAATTGTTCAATCTTGTAGTAGAAGAGTCGCCGAGCTGCTTTGAAAATATGCGAATTGTAGGCGTAGGTGGAGAAAAGGTATCTGCAAAGAATCTCTATAAAGCAGCGTTGGCTTGCCCCGAGGCGAAAATTATAAATTGTTATGGACCAACAGAAATTGTAAGTATTGGTGTGGAATATACGCTAAATTCCACCGGGGAAGAGCTGAATGAGATTCCCATTGGAAAGCCGGATGCACATCATACCTGCTATGTATTAGACAGAAACCTGCAGCTTTGCCCAATTGGGGTAATGGGTGAGCTTTATATGGGAGGAGAAATTGCACGGGGCTATTATGGCAGAACGGATATGACTAAGGAAAGATTTGTTTCTAATCCGTATAAGGCCGGTGAAATTATCTATAAAACTGGTGATATGGTGTATACCACAAAAGAAGGAACCATTGTATTTGTAGGTCGTGAGGATGAGCAGGTTAAAATTCGTGGATTTCGTATCGAAGCCGGAGAAATAGAAAATGTATTGCAAAACTGTGACGGTGTTTCACAAGGCTTTGTGAAAATCTCAAAAAATTCTGCCGGCGAATGGCGCATATGGGCATATTATATGTCGGATGAGGAATTAAGCAAGGATATCTTGAATGAGAAAATGGCAGAGTATTTGCCAGCATATATGATACCAAACGGCTATATGCGCATTACACAGGTACCATTAACGCCAAATGGAAAATTAGATCGAAAGAGCCTTCCGGATATAGAAGAACAGCAGAAAACATTATATATTCTGCCGGAAACAGAGCTGCAGCAAAAGGTACTTAACATATGGCAGCAGGTATTAGGAAATCCGGACATCGGAATACGTCATAACTTTTTTGAAGCCGGCGGCGATTCCATCAAAGCCATGCAGATTGTGGGAATGATGAAAAAAGAAGGCATGATGGCTGAATTACGCCGATTGTTTGAATATCCAACAGTCGAAAAGTTTGTGAATTACGTTTATGTGGGTGAACTGGAATCCCAGGAAGCAGTTACCGGAGAGGTGCCATTGCTTCCCATTCAGAAGATGTTTTTTGATAACAATTATGAGGACTACAATCAGTTTAACCAGAGTGTACTTTTAAAATTAAAGAAGGAAATATTCCTTTCTCATTTGGAGCGTGTATTACAAAGGATTACCCGGCACCATGATGCACTTCGCATGATTTATATGCGTGAAAATGGCAGCTGGAAGCAGGAAATCAGAGATGTAGATGCCGTTTCCTATGGGCTTTTAGAAGCATCATACGATGGCAGTGCAGATGAAAAGGCTTGGCTTGACCAAAAGATTGACCAACTGCAAAAGGGCATGGATTTAGAAAATGGTATCGTAATGAATCTGGGGCTTTTGCATACAAAGGACGAACAATATCTGTTTGTGGCAGTACATCATCTGGTTATGGATGGTGTATCGTTCCGAATTCTTCTTAGAGATATGATAGAGCTTCTGGAAAGCGAAGATAAGGTACAAGACAGCATGCTGATTCCAAAGACCGTGTCCTATCAAAGAGTTGCAAAGGAAATGCTGGATAAAGTGGGACAGAAGCATCCGCAATTGGTGGAATGGGAACAGGAAGATGTAGCTGGGCTATGTACCATTGCAAAAGAGCCGATAGCTATTAAAATCGGTGACAGAAAAAGCAGTATTTTCACATTGGAAAAGGAGATGAAGCAAGGCTTAGAAGCGTATGTAAGGGCAATGCGTACATCCAATTTGGCCGATGCACTTATGGCGATTTGCATGAATGCCGTTGGAGCTGAGCTGGGACTAGAACGCTTTGCAGTAGAAGTGGAACATAACGGCAGAAACTTTGCAGACAACAGTTATGATTTGTCTAACACAATTGGTTGGTTTACGGCGATTTATCCGTTGATTTTTGATGCAGGTATAGCGGATATTGAAAAGGCGGTGCAAAGTATCGCAGAACAGCAGAAGCGGAATCAGAAGCTTGCCGGAGAGTTTATGCTGGAAAAAGTATATGGAGAGCATAATGCAGGAATCTATGGGATCCGGCCGGAAATCTGTTTTAACTATTTAGGTGAATTTGATTCCATCGAGCAGGGAAATACAGCCTTTGAAGTGGTGGTGAATGGCTTAAAGGGAAATCGGTCTGAGAAGCAAAAGACATCCTATCTTGTAGAAATAAATGCATTGAGCATAAGAGGCAGTATTCATTTCATGCTGGATTATGCACCGGAATATATGACTGCCGAACAGGTAGTGCATGTAACCCGGCAAATTGCGGCATATGCAGAAGAGTTGAAGGTTAAGGCAGAAGAGAAAATGTATGAACCTTTCGGTTTATCTTCTCTTCAGATGGCCTATTTTATCGGAAAACAGGATTTTTATGAGTTGGGTGGATTTACCACACATAACTATATAGAGTTTGTGACCAAGGCTGATATTGCAAGAATGAATGAGGTGATAAACCGTCTTGTGAAGCATCAGGAAATGCTCCGAACCGTAATTTTGCCGGATGGCAGACAGCGGGTATTAAAGGATGTTCCCTATTATGAAATTAAAATCGAGGATATCAGCAGTCTTTCCCAGGATATGAAGGAAGAGAAAATCCAGGAGCGTAGAAATCAGCTTTCTCATGCTTTCTTTGATATTCAGCATTTCCCGTTGTTTGAGATTAGTGGTTTCAAAATGAATGAGGAGGAAAAATATCTCTTTATTAACTACGATACGATTATGATGGATTCCGCTAGTATGAATATGATGGTGCAGGACCTTGCATACGGATATTTCCATCCGGAGTATGAACCGGAGCCCCTTCGTTATCATTATCGCGATTTTATTCATGATTTTGAGGAAATGAAGGAAGGGGAAGCTTATGAAAAGGCATATAGCTATTGGATGTCAAAGCTGGAAGATTTCCCGGAGGCACCGCAGCTTCCACTGAAATGCGAGCCGGAAACCGTAGAGCGCGGTCATTTTATCAGAAAGAGAAGAATCTTCTCCAAAGAAGAGCTGGATGTGATGAAGAAGCAATCCACAAAGCACAGCATGACCATTTCGGCATTGCTGATGAGTGCTTATGGACATGTACTACAGTTTTATAGCGGAATGGATGCCTTTACCGTAAATCTTACCTTATTTAATAGACCAATGTTCCATCCGGATATTGAAAAGCTATATGGAGATTTTACAACATCCATTCTTCTAGACTTCAATATGTCTGGGGAGGATTTCTGGGGAGAAAGTAAAAAAGTACAGCAGACGCTGAGTAAAGCCTTGGAATATAGAATTTATGACGGTATTCATTTCTCAAAGGATGTGATGAAAAAGTTTCGTTATCCTACCACAAAGGCATTGATGCCCATTGTATTTACAAGTCTGCTGTTTGAGCAGGATATCTGGGATGATGTAAATCGTCTGGGTGAAGTAAAATGGTCTATTGGACAGACACCACAGGTATATATTGACTTTCAGGTTATGTCCGAGGGTGGCAATCTGGTTATCCAGATGGACTACGTATCAGAGCTTTTTGAAGCAGAGATGATGGAGCATATTTTTGCAGATTATTGCGGCATTTTAGAAGAGGTTGCAGAAGGAAAAGAGAAGGTTACACCACTCATGCTGTCAGAAGAACAGAAGAAACAGCGTCTGAGTTATAACGATACCAATGAAGAGCATCCTAGAGAAGCAACGCTGATTGAGCTTTTTATGGATTCTGTAAGAAAATATCAGGATAAAGTGGCATTGATATACGAAGATGAAACCTTCACCTATGCAATGCTTGACCAATATTCAAATAATATTGCGGAATATCTGGAAAAAGAAGGATTAGCGAGAAAACCGATAGGTCTGTTTGGAGACCGCAAGCCTGGAGCCATTATAAATCTCTTGGGCATTTTAAAGGCGGGTGGATGCTATGTGCCGATGCTTCCTGATTTTCCACAGGAACGTGTGAATTACATATGTGAGAGCAGTAAAATAGAACGGATTTTATATCCATTTGATTACTTGAGAGTACCGGAGGCGGAAAGTAATGTTAGAGAATATCTGCCGAAGCCAACGGATTTGGCATACGTACTCTATACATCCGGTAGTACAGGAAATCCCAAGGGCGTAGAAATCTTTAACCGTACCGTTGCAAATACAATGATTGCAGCTAATGAAGCATATGGCGTTGGTAACGAAGATGTATTTATTGGGTTATCTGCATTGAGTTTTGATATGTCTGTCTATGATATGTTTGGTTGCTTTGATGTTGGCGGCACATTAGTTATGGTGCCGGATGTTCATGGAATTGAGCATATAGCAGAGCTGGTGGAAAACCATGGTGTTACCGTGTGGCAGACGGTACCGTCCCTTATGCAAATGTATATGACAATACGAAAAGAAGGACAGGGCAGCTCCTTGCGCCATATTCTTCTGGGAGGAGATTTTATTCCAAAGCAGCTTGCACGGGATATTTTAGAGTTGCTGCCGAAAGCCAGTTTTATGAGTGTGGGAGGTCCCACTGAAACCTCAGTATTTGACATATACTATCCGGTTAGTGAAGTAAAAAAAGAATGGAACAGCATTCCTTACGGATATCCGTTGAAAAATCAGCAGATTTATATTATGGATGCCTCAGGAAGAGAGCTTCCCAATGAAGTAAAGGGCGAAATCTGCGTAGGTGGTATGTGTCTGGCAAGAGGATATGTAAACATGCCGGAGTTAAATGCCAAGAAGTTTTTTGAACATCCGGAATATGGAAGAATCTTCCGCACAGGAGATTATGGAATCTTCAAAAATGAAGGCTATGTTGAAATCTGCGGAAGAATGGATGGACAAATCAAGATTCACGGATATCGGATTGAGCTTGGAGAAATTGAAAATGTCTATTTAAAGCACCCGGATGTGACGCAGGCGGTGGCACTGATTTATGAAGGCGAGAAAGGAAGCCGTCATATTGCAGTTTTTGTGGAAGCCAATCCGGATAAGCACAGTGAAGAAGAATTTCGTGAATACGGGGATTCTTATTTAACAAGCTATATGCGTCCTACCTATCTGAAAGTGATGGAGCAGATTCCATTGACACCCAATAATAAAATTGACAGACGTGGTCTTTTGGATAAAATTGACAGATGTGAAACGGAAAGTGATATAGAAAAGGCACTTCCGGAAAATGAAATCGAGGAGAAGCTGCTTCATATTTGGAAAACAGTTTTACATGTAGAAGCTGCCGGAGTAGAGGATGATTTCTTTGAAAATGGTGGAGATTCACTGAAAGCCATGGAATTACTTTCTGTCATAAAGAAAGAGATGGAATGGGAGTCACTGCTTCTTACGGATATTTTAAAGAGTAGTACAATTCGCAGGCTGGCAGAGTTTTATATGACCGGTAAATCCGGAAATCTGTTGAGAGAGATGTCAGAAATCCGGGAAGGGTTGCCAAAGCTTATCTTTGTACATGGCGGTAATGGCAGTGCAGACAGCTATCAGGAAATGGTTGATGTTATGCAGGAGTGCTATAATTGCTACGGCATTGACTATTTGAAGGAGGTAACGTTAGAGCCGGAAAAACTTTCTTTACAGGAGCTTGCCAGAGAATATGCGGCATCCATTTTGGAGTGTACAAAGAAGGAAGAACCCATTCAGTTGGCAGGTTGGTGTGTGGGAGGAACCATTTGTTTTGAAATTGCCCGCATTTTAGAAAACAGTGGTTATCAGGATATTCATATTCTGTTCATCGATACCCAGGAGCCGGGAAGGCTTGAAGAGGTTAGCTATAACGTATCCGCAGAGTTGGCATTTATTAAGGAATATGCAGCTGGAGTGGATGTGAAAGGGTTAAAGACGGATGCTTCTGTAAAAGCACTATGGGAAAGCGTTGTAGAAAAGATTTCGGAGGATAAGTGCCTGGAAGAGCAGGTAAAGAAAGCCTTTTTTGAAGAGACAGCAGGTGTTCTTTACAATCAGGAAAATATGTCTGTACGGGAAATGCTTATGATTAATAATTTCTTCCGAAGTATTGTAGATGCAGCAGAAAAGGTACCGGTATCAGGAAGATTACACAGTACAGAAGCTTTTTATATCCATGCGTCTCAGGGAAGTGTGGCACAGAATCCACAGAGATGGCAGAATTATTTTGATAAACAGATTGAGTTTAAGGAAATTGACACTACGCATTTGGGTCTAGTAATGGAAAGGTGTGCGCTGTGTTGTGAAGGGATAAGGGAATTTAGATGAATGTAATATTTTGTATTCCATATGCAGGTGGAGCGGCATCTGCGTATGGAGAATTAAAAATGATGGCAGAAAAAAGAAACCTCCGGCTGATTCCGCTGGAGCTGGCAGGACATGCATCACGTCTGACAGAGGTTCCTTATAAAGATTTTGCAGAAGCGGTGGACGATTGTTATAAGATGATTACAGATTATCTGCACCGTAATTATGTGGAAAGCTATGCTATTTTTGGCCACAGTATGGGAAGCTGGATAACCTATGAATTGGTAGAAAAATTAAAACAGGATCCTACGGTAGACAATCCAGCTAAATTGTTTTTATCCGCAAATACCATTCCACAGATAGAGATAGACCATAAGACAGAACAGTATACAGATGATGAATTTTGGAACTGGATTTATCAATTAGGTGGCATGGAAAAGGAATTGTACGAGATGCCAGAATTTAAGAGTTACATACTACCGATTATTAGAAATGACTATCGGATTCTGGAAAACTATGCAGGGAAAAATGTTCCAGTAAGAGATTTGGCTATGGATCTTTACATGATGGGTGGCAGACAGGACGATATTTCACAGGAAGAATTTGAGGAATGGCAACGGTTTACGTCCCAGAATATGGAGATGGAATGGTTTGAAGGGAACCATTTTTATTTTAAAGATGAGCCGAAGCGTGTGGTGGATTATTTTTGCCAGAAGATGCAGATAGAGAGTTAGAAGGGAGAAATATTATTTATGAATACAAAATGGATTGCCCATGAAACAGATCAGGGACAGGATTTGGCATTATATTGCTTTGCCCATGCGGGAGCAACGGCTGCATATTTTGCAAAGTGGGGAGCAAAATTTGAAAATATTGCTATTTTGCCAGTGCAGTTTCCAATGAGAGAGAAACGTATCAGAGAAAAAATGCTGGATAGTATACAGGAGCTTGTAAAAAGCTTTGTAGATGAAAATATTACCATGTTAAAAGAAAGAAAATTTGGGTTTTTAGGTCATTGCAGTGGAAGTATTGTGGCATATGAAGCAGCAAAATATGCAAAGGAAGCCTACGGCATTGAACCGGAAATTATGTTTGTATCTTCCTGCTACGCACCGGATGATTATAGTGCACCAGCCCTTAGCTCCTTGGATGATGAAGATCTTCTTAATGTGATAAAAGATGCGGGATATGTAACACAGGAATTGCTGGATAATCCCTTTATGTTTGAATATTTTGCACCGATTGCCCGTAAAGATTTTTATATTCAGGAAAATTACAAAAATGAGGCTACACAGAAATTAAATACTCCTATTGTGGCAATGTATGGAAATAAAGATACTGCATTGGAAAATAAGGATGCCATTCATAATTGGAAAAATTATACGACCAGCGATTTTACGATAGAGGAATTTGAGGGAAGTCATTTTTATTTGGAAAAAGAGCTAGACAAGGTTGCGGTGACAATTGACCGTAAAATGATGGAGGTATAATAATATGTCAAATATAAAAAAGTTACCGCTGACAGACGTTCAGTTTGCATATATGTTTGGAAGAAACAGCAGCATTTATCTTGGAGGAATCGCTACCCATTTTTATGCTGAATTTGATACAAAGCTTAATCCAAAGAGATTTGAAGAAGCATTAAACAAGGTGATTCAAAGACAGGAGATGCTGCGAGCTTATATCTGTAAGGATGGTACGCAGGTAATTATGGAAGAAGTGCCCTATTATGAAGTGGAATATACAGATTTAAGCAAATTAACAGAGGAGGAAAAAACAAAGGAAATCGAAAGCTACAGAGCACAAAACTCCAATCGTATTATCCCATTGGATACGTGGCCAATGTTTGGATTTAAGTTCTTCCGCAAGGATGAGGAAAGCAGTGTTTTAGCAGTAGATATTGATATGATGATTGTAGACGGTATGAGTACCGAGCTTTTGATTCATCAAGTTATGCAGTATTACAATGGAGAAGCTGTGGAACCCACAATAGAAGTGTGTTTTTCCGATTATATGGAGCTTGAGAAACAGAAAAGAGAGAAAATGGAAGCAGTAGACAAGGAATTCTGGATGCAAAATATTCAGAATTTTACCGCTGGTCCATTTATTGAAAAAGTACAAAAGGATGCACCGGATATTCCATACTTCTATTCCTTAGAAAATGTAATAGAGGCAGAAAAATGGAGTGCCGTAGAAAGGAAATTGCGTAAGCAGAGGATACTTCCTACCATCTATTTACTAACAGCATACGCCAGAATGGTTTCTGCATGGACAAATAATGAAAAATTAACAATTAATATGACAGTATCCGATCGTAATAATGGATATGGTAAGAATTTCAATGAAACCATTGGTGATTTTACCAAAATTCTTCCGGTAGATTTTGATTTTACAGAGTCTGAGGATTTAATTACAACTGCGAAAAAAACACAAAATAAAATAGCAGAATATAAGAAGCATCTGAATTGTAATATTACGTCCTTTGCCAGGGAGGTTGCATTAAAGGACCAGATGGAAGATAAAGCAGCATTCCCATTTGTTTTTACCAGTATGATGTTTGATTTGGCAAAAGAGGGCTGGAATGAAATTGGTGATATGGTATATCAGGTAAGCCAGACGCCACAGCTTCTTTTGGATAATCAGATAACATTAAAAAATGGGGCACTGGTGATTCATTGGGATTATCCGATGCAATATTGGACTAAGGAACGTCTGGAGAAAATACAGAAGTATTATCTGGATTTGGTTCTGGATGGAGCATCCACTGTGTTAGAGGATGAAACAAATGCTTTTCTAAAGAAATATAACAACACTTCCAGAGACTGGGAATATACATCTGCGTTGGAGCTTTTTGAACGACAGGCGGAAGAAAATCCGGATAATACGGCGGTACTAACCGAGAATAGTGAAATAAGCTATGAAGAGTTGGATTTTATGGCAAATCAGGAAGCACATTATCTGGTGGAAACATATGGTATGGAAAGGGGTTATCTGATAGAAGGAGAGCGTAATTACCGAACCATTGTGCATATGCTGGCGGTATTAAAAACAAATGGATATTATGTGCCAATTGCTACCCGTTTACCGGAGAATAGAAAGAATTATATTCTGGAAAAAAGTAATGGCGTTACGGTACTGGATGATGAATTCTATTCTAGGGAACGGATAGACGATTATAGCGAAGAACCGATTCCCCGTAAGGATAATGATGCAAAGGATTTGATGTATGTTATTTATACCTCGGGAACCACAGGGAACCCCAAAGGAGTTGCCATTACCAATGAAGCACTTATGAATACAGTAAATGACATAAATGAGAGATTTCAGGTAACCGAAGAAGATCAGATTATTGGTATTTCCTCATTTGGATTTGATTTATCGGTATATGATGTGTTTGGAGCACTGACTTCAGGTGCATCTCTGCTTCTACATGATAAGCAGGAAAACATCTATGGTATGCTTGATAAGCTAAAGCATTTTCAGGTCTCCATTTGGAATACCGTACCGGCTCTTATGAAAATTCTGGTGCAGGAACTAGATGAAGATTATGTGAATGAGAGACTTAGACTTGTTATGCTGAGCGGAGACTGGATTCCTACAGACCTGCCGGAAATGATTCGTAAGAAATTTCCAAATGCACAGATTATAAGTCTGGGTGGAGCTACGGAAGCTGCCATATGGTCTATTTATTATCCTATTCATGAAGTGGCAAAGGATTGGAGCAGTATTCCTTACGGCTATCCTCTGGCAAATCAGACCATGTATGTGTTGGGCTATAACGGTATGCCTGTACCTGTTGGTGTGGAAGGAGATATCTTTATTGGCGGTGCCGGAGTGGCAGTGGGATATCAGAATGATCCGGAAAAGACAGCCGAAGCCTTTATCGACCATCCGATGTATGGAAAAATCTATCGTACAGGAGACAGAGGTGTATTCTCACCGGAGGGCTATATGATTTTCCGCGGAAGAAGAGATACCCAGGTGAAAATCAACGGTAATCGAGTGGAGCTTGGAGAAATCGAGAACTGCCTGAAAAGACAGGATTCCGTGTTAAATGCAGTAGCCCAGGTGGCAACAGAGGATAATGGTTCAAAGCATCTTTTTGCTTATTATGTTCCTACGGATGGAAGCCCTTGTGACTTGAAGTGGATAGAAAATACTGCGTCAGTTCAGGAACAGGCAGTGGATGCTGTCAGCGATGAAACACCGGATTATTTGACAATCGATGAGTATAAAGAAATTTCAGAGGCATTAGAGGCTGTAAGTACAGCGGTCATCAATAATGCTTTTTATCGCTTGAATTTCTTCACCGAGAAGGAGCATATATATTCTCTGGATAAGCTTTTTGAAAAAAATTGTATTGTGGAGAAATATAACAAGCTGATTTATCAGTGGGCAGAGACCTTAGAAGGCCTGGGAAATATTGAAAAAGTAAGCAGCGGAGTATACATTTGCAAGAATCCGATTCAGGAAATTGATGTAGATGCAATGTATAAAGAAATCATGACAAAGCGTGGCGTGGAATATTGGGGAGGCTCCTTTGAATTTCTGACACTTTGTAATAAAAATGTGGAGGAGATTCTGAGAGCGGATGTGAATCCATTGACCATTCTGTTCCCGGATGGAGATATGCAGCGAGCAGAGAACATCTATCGTTATAATCCGGTGGCAGAGTATATGAACAATCTTGCAGCAGAAGCCATAGAACAGTATGTGAAGAGCTGGAATAAGGACAGACCGGTACGCATTTTAGAATTTGGAGCTGGAACCGGTGGCACCAGTGCCGCTATTTTAGAGCGGATAAAGAACTATGATGTGGAATATGTGTTTACGGATTTATCCACATTCTTCACAGACCGTGCAAAGGAAAACTTCAGTGAATATGGTTTTGTGGAGTACGGACTTTTTAATATTGATGAGAAACCTCAGTCTCAGGGCTTTGAGGCAGCTTCTTTTGACATTATTATCGGAGCAAATGTATTTCATGATGCCAAGATAATCAAAGAAACTTTAAAGAACTTTAGATATATGTTGACTAAGGAGGGTATGCTGGTAGCTCTTGAGGTAACCACAAATAAGATTTACCATAAGGTATCCATTGGCTTTATTGAAGGATTTTCAGGCTACAATGATGAGCGACTGGAAAAGAATGTGCCGCTTTTAAGTGCAACAGAATGGTGCACTGCCATGGCGGACTGTGGATTTACATATCCGGCCTCCTACCCAAAAGCAGACAAAGAAGCAGAAGTATTTGAGCAGCATGTAATGGTGGCATATGCAGCGCATAATAAGGAATATTGTGAAGAGGCCCAGTTGATGAAGGTACTCCGGGAAGAGCTTCCGTCCTATATGATGCCGGAGCGTATTTATTCCTTGTATGAAATTCCACTTTCTGCCAATGCCAAGGTGGATTATAAGCAGTTACCCTATGAATATTGTGGAAATAAAAATGAGAATCAGGAAATTGTTTTGCCACAGACAGAAACAGAACAGATTTTGCATGAGATAATTAAAGAGACCTTGGATTTAGACAAGCTGAGTACCGATGTGAACATCTTTACCATAGGCGCAGATTCTTTGAAGTCCATCAGCGTATTGACAAAGCTAAAGAGTCGTGGAATCGAGGTATCACTGTCCAATATGTACAAGTATTCCACAATTCAGGAAATGGCAGCACACATTGATGCAGAGCGGGCAAAAGATGCTTTTCAAAGTTATGAGCCGGTGGAGGTAATTGACTTTAAGCCGGATTTGGAGCATAGATTTGATCCATTCCCAATGAGTGATTTGCAGGAGTCCTATTATATCGGTGCACATGAGACGGAAGGCTTTAATAGTATTCCTACAGCCGGATATGTGGAAATTGAGTGCCGTAATTATAACCATGACAGATTATTTAAGGTAATTGGCAGATTGATGGAAAGACATGACATGCTCAGAGCTTATATTGATGAGGATGGCATGCAGCATGTATTAAAGGAACTTCCGGATTTTGAGATTCCGGTAACGGATTTACGCAATATAGGAGAAGAAGAACGAGAGCAATATTTGCGTAAGGTGCGTAAAGATATGGTATCCACAAGACTGGATTTAACCAAGGCACCCCTTTTTAAATGCGTAATCTCCCAGATGACCGATGATAAGGCAATTTTACATATTTATGCGGACGGACAGATTATGGACGGATGGAGCTTCCAGTTGTTCTATACAGAGCTTGGAACCTTATATCGTGATCCGGAGCTGGAAATAGAACCATTGAAGGCAACCTTTAGAGATTACATTATGTATCGCGAGGAACTGAAAAAGACGGACAAATATAAGCAGGACAGGGAATTTTGGTTAAATAAGATACCGACACTTCCATCTGCCGGAGTGTTACCAATTAAGAATGATATTACAGAATTGGGAGAAGTAGAGGGTATACAAGTAGAGTGTGGTATCCCCATTGAGCAGTGGAGACAGATCGAAAAAATGTCTCAGAAGTTTGGTGTATCAGCATTTTCAGTATTGATGACATCCTTTGCGGTATCGGTAGCCAGATGGAATGACAAACGAAGATTTCTGCTGAACATTCCGGAATTTTACAGACCGGCTTTCAGTGAAGATATTTTTAAGGTTTTAGGTGAGTGTGCGTCCTTCTTACTCTTTACCATGGAGGATGATCCCAATGATACCTTCCGTGAGAAGGTTGTTAAGACACAGCAGCAGATAATGGAGCTTAAGGACCATAATAACTTTAGTGGCATGGAAATTACAAGAGAAATTTATCGTAAAAATAATGGTTATAATGAAGTGCTTGCGCCGTTGGTATTTGGTATGCTTCCAGATGCACAGGAATTTGAGGAGCAGTTTATAGAAATTGATAAAAATGTATTAAAAATCATCTATCAGGAAAACCATACATCACAGATTTGGATTGATGTAAATACCTGTGTTTACAGTGACAGAATTGAGTTTAACTATAACAGCTTAAAGGGACTTATTGATCCGGAAATACTTGAAAGTCTTGCAACCATGCAGAAGTCTGTATTGTATGAGGCAGCAGCCAGTGAAGCATTCTGGAATAGCAGGGTAGACATCGCATTGCCACAGAAAGATAAAGAAATTATAAATCAGGCAAATGCAACCGAAGAGAATTTAAGTGACAAAACGATGCCGATGCTCTTAGATAAAGCGTTCCGGGAATATGCAAAGGAGGTGTATCTGCATACAGATACCAGAGATTATACCTACGGTGAAATACGTAAGATGGTAAATGCGTTAGCTGTAAAGTTGGGTGAAATGGGAATTATGCCGGGTGATAAGGTGGCAGTACACATTGGGAAAGGCATAGAGCAGATGGTGGCAGCACTCACATGTGCGTATATGGGATATGTATATACGCCATTAGAGTATGATTATTCTGCAGAGTTTGTGGAGAGTGCACTCCAATGGATTAAGTGTCAGTATCTTCTGGTGGACACGAATGCCGCGGCAGATTTTGCTGAGTCACAGGTGACAACACTTGTGGTGGATAAAAAGCTACTGGGCAAAGAAACGGCAGCGGTAGAGTATGCCAATGTAAAACTAGAGGATTTGGTTGCAATCATTCACACATCTGGAACCACAGGACGTCCAAAGGCGGTTATGATTCGTCAGGAATCTCTGGTAAATGCACTGTTATATACCAATAAGAGATTTGAAGTGATCAAGACAGACAATGCCTTTGGTGTCACAAATCCATCGCATGATATGTCCATGTATGACATTTTTGGTATGGCGATTTGTGGAGCGGCTGTTACTGTACCTCAGGAGAAATTTGCCAAGGATCCGGAAGTCTGGATTAAGCTTATGCGTCAGCATAAAGTAACTATTTGGAATTCGGTTCCGGCGATTCAGGAAATGTTGATGGAAGCTGTTACAAAAGAAGATGCATCATACATAGAAAACCTTCGACTGGTCATGCTGGGTGGCGATTATATTAAGCCAGGCGTATTGTTGAAATTAAGAGCTGTAAATAGCGATGTCAAAATGATTTCTGTAGGTGGACCTACAGAGACTACTCTTTGGAACATTATGCATGAAATAGTAGAAGACGATTTATCCAAGGATGTGATTCCTTATGGAAAACCAATCGCAAATAATCGTTATTATATCTTAAATGAAAACAAAAAGCAGCTTCCGGTTGGTGTAACTGGTACCCTGTATTGTGCTGGAATTGGTGTGGCAAACGGATACTGTGAGGATGAGGAACGTACTGGGGATAAGTTTATTATTTGGGAAGAAACCGGAGAACGTATTTATAATACTGGAGATCGAGGACATTATAGAGAAGATGGTACAATTCTTTTTGACGGACGTGATGATGAACAGGTTAAGATAAATGGAAAGAGAATTGAACTGGTTGCAATCGAATCTGAAGCATTAGCAGTAGAGAAGGTAAAAGGAGTAGCCGCAATCAAAGCCCAGGATAATCAGCTTGTATTGTTTTATGTAAGTGATGGCTTGGAAGTAGAAGATGAGCTCCGAGGCTATCTGATGAGTAAGCTTCCTGCTTATATGGTACCGAAGAAATATGTTGCAATTGATGAGATTCCGATAACTATAAATGCAAAGGTAGATAAAAAGTCACTTGCGAAGTTATATGCTGGTAGGAAGAAGGAAGTTGCACCTAGAATTTCAGCTACCGAAAGCGATGTGTTGGAGAATATTTTAAAAGAGAAGTTCTGTGAACTTTTGGACCTGAAAATGGATGAGATTGATTTAGATTCTGATTTCTTTGCTATGGGAGGAAATTCTCTGATTGCCATGAAGCTCTTATCACAGCTTCGTGAAAACTTTGATGTAGAAATAACGCTGACAGACCTCTTTATGACATCCACCATTCGTGAAATGAAGGAACTTTTAGAGGAAAAAAACGCGGTACTGGTTGATTAGGATGGATATTTATTATTACAGAAACAAAAAACATGATTGGGGGCAGGCAGAAGAGTGCCTGCTCCCATATATTAGTGAAGAGCGAAGAAAGAAAATAGCTCATATGCGACGGGATAGTGATAAAGAATTGTCCTTATATGTGGAGCTTTTATGCCGATATGGGGTGGTACAGAGGTTAAATTGCAAACCAGAAAACATTGGGATAGGTAAAACAAATGCTGGTAAACCTTATGTTGTAGCGGCAGGAGCAAACCCGGTTGAAATTAGTTTATCTCATTCTGGCGAGTATGTTGTTTGTGCGGTTTCTTCAACCCAGGTAGGGATTGATGTGGAAGAGATGAAAGAGCCACCTTTGGAAATAGCAGATATTGCATTTGGAGTGGTAGAAAAAGCATATTTGAAGGAAGCAGCAGATAAGAGAGAAGCGTTTTATACTTTATGGACACGTAAGGAAGCGCTATTAAAGAAAATAGGGTGTGGACTAGTGGGTGATGTTACTCGGCTAGATGTCATGGATACAAATTGCCAAGATTATTTTTATTCGATGGAAAAGTTGAATCATATGATAACAGTATGTGGCATAGAAGAAGAGTTGCATTTTTATGAAGTAACACCTTCAGCTATTAGAGATTTTTTTGGAGCGTTATGACGAGAGTGTAAATTATACAACATACCCAGGCTGTCAACTTGCAGTCTGGGTTTTGCTAGTGCACCTAGCGGCGCACGTTTCCAACGGGTGCAAATCCCGAATCCGCCCGGTAGTGGGAAGGATATAGCTGAAGGCAAGGGTGTCCATTGTGAGGTGGAATTTGAAGGAAGCTGGATGTGGTCCTATGTCAAGAAAAAGTACAAATTAAATGTAACCAATTTTCTCTGTTCTGAGCGAAGTTTAACTTGCTATTTTTACTGCATTCTCCTCGATGTTTTCAAGATATTGTTCCTCATATTCATTTGGAGACAAATATCCACAATGACTGTGAATGCGTACGGTATTATAAAATGTTTCGATGTATTCAAAAATCAATTTATGTGCATGTGCATAATTAAAGATTTTAAACCGGTTGATCCATTCTCTCTTCAAAAGCGCATGGAAAGATTCTATACAGGCGTTATCCCATGGATATGCTTTCTTTGAATAACTGTGAATCATACCTTTGGTTGCTTTTTGAAATGCTTCCGATACGTACTGGCATCCTCTGTCGCAGTGGAAGATCAACGGTTTTTCAACATTTCTGACACGTTTTGCTTTTTCAACACATTCCACTACATGGGATGCCTCCAGCGTCTCACTCAACACCCAGGAAATGATTTTTCTTGAATACAGATCCATCACACTGGTAAGATACACAAATCCTTCAAATGTCCAAATATAAGTGATATCTGAACACCAGACAGCATCTGGATGAGCAGGATTGAATTCCTCGTTGAGGATATTTTTGAGTTTCTGGCTGAAATCAGAGTCTATGGTTGTCTGGATATATGGTTTCACCCAATGGGCTTTGATTCCCATTTGACGCATATAGTTTCCAACTGTTTTTTCGGAAACATATTCCCCGGATTTTCGCAATTCTGCAGTAATTTTAGGAGCACCGTAGTTTTGATGGGATTCCTCGTAGATCTTTTGAATTTTTTCTTTTAAAACTGCACGACGAACAGACGTGTCCGAAGGAACCCGTTTCTTCCATGCATTGTAACCCGAACGTGAAACGCCTAATTTTTTCAGTATTCCGCTGACAGAAACCTGACGTTTCACGGGCAGGGATTTGATTTCTTTCACGTACTCAGAAGTAGCTGTGTAAAGAGCTTTTGTCAGTTTCCCAGAATACCGATTGCTTTTTTTAACACTTCAAGAGCATCCTTCGTATCTCGTAATTCACGCTGCAATCTGGCAATCTCTTTTGCTTCCTCACTTGCATAATTTCCCGAACCACGAGTAGGAACCTCGCCTTTATGTTCCTTTGCTGCTTTCATCCAGTTTTTCAGTGCAGATTCGCTGACTCCAAGATTCTCAGAAGCCTTGCGAAGTGGCAGCTCCGGATGATCCAAGCGATACTGTACTGCATCCTCTTTAAACTGTTGGGAATATTTTGTACCTTTTGCCATAACCATTCTCCTCCTTGATCTATGACTATCATATACTATTTATTGAAAATGGTCATGTTTATTTTGTACTATTTAGTGTCTGCTGATTAAAAGAAAATCAGCTTAAAACTATTAATTTTACTGTGTTTTCTGCTAAAAGATGGTATAATAAGGTGCACGGTTTTAACAGATCTTAAATCTTTTTTCGTGCAGTTTTCAATAGAAAAATACCATTTACGGAGCGGAAAATAATGTACAAATATACTGATAATACACAAAGCAACTTCTTGGATTTCAATCAGCCAATAGGACTTCACATGAACCCTGAAAACAGATGGGTAAAAATGGCAGATGCTATTCCATGGGAAGTCTTTGAAAAGAAATATTCCCGCCTGTTCAAAGGAAAGAATGGCCGGGTAGCCAAGCCATTACGTCTTGCTCTTGGCTCATTGATCATCCAAACGAAATATCAGTATTCTGACAGGGAACTCGTTGAACAGTTGACAGAAAATCCGTATTACCAGTATTTCATTGGGCTTCCAGGTTATCAGGAAGAACCGCCAATTGATGCAAGTACCTTAGTCCTGTTCCGTAAACGTCTGAAAATGGATGTTATCATGGAAGCGAATGAATATATGCTGGATGCAGTCAAAGAAAAGGAATCCAGTGAAAAAAAGGATGATGATCATAACAATCCACCTTCAGGGGGAGAAGGTAATGGGCAGGATACAAAGCAGGAACAGTTCCCTGAAAATAAAGGAACCCTGATGCTTGATGCCACCTGTGCTCCATCTAATATCCGATATCCACAGGATTTTTCCCTGCTGAATGAGGCAAGGGAAAAACTGGAAACGATTATCATTCGCTTCTGCAAAACATATGGGTTTTCCAGACCCCGCATGTACCGCAGGATAGCAAGAAAAAATTATCTTGCACTTGCAAAAGCCAAAAAGCGCAGCACTAAGAAGATCAGAGCAACGATTCGTAAACAGTTGGCATTCATCAGACGAGATATCGGATACCTCGAAAATTTCATGCAGGACGGTTATGCACCGACATCGAAAGAGAGCACTCTTCTGCTAACAATCTATAAACTGTATGAGCAACAGCAATACATGTACCAGAACAAGACTCATAGTGTAGACAACCGCATTGTCAGCATTGCACAGCCATGGATTAGACCAATCGTAAGAGGAAAAACAAAGTCACCGGTAGAATTCGGGGCAAAGTTTGATCTGAGCATTGATGATAATGGTCTTGGCAGAATAGAAAAGATATCCTATGATGCCTACAATGAAAGTACCGTGTTGAAAGAAGCAGCAGAGCGTTTCAGGGGACGGACCGGTTACTATCCGGAATGTATATTAGCAGACCAGATCTATCGTACCAGAGAAAACAGAAAATACTGCAAGATGCATGGAATACGATTATCCGGTCCCAAGCTTGGGAGACCGAGTCTTGAAAAACAGTCAGGAAAAGAGAAAAAACAGGAATATCAGGATAACACGGATCGAATAGAGGTGGAAAGAGCCTTCAGCTTAAGCAAGCGCTGCTATGGAATGGGCTTGATCAGAGCCAAACTTTATGACACAACCCTAACTTCAATCGCGTTATCCGTATTTGTGACGAATCTGTTCAAGATACAGTCACGGATACTTTTTACATTTTTATGGCTGCTGGAACTATTAACACATCAATCTGCTGATTTTGAGCTGGAAGCGGTTTAATCAGCAGACACTATTTATATTCTAACACCAATGTGGTGAACATACTAACCCACGGGCAAATCTCTGGTCTGACGAACAGAAACCACATACGAGGTTATGCATGAGGTCAAGGCCAGTTTTTCAGTCGCTGCCTGATATACCTCTTTTAAATCCTTTACAAAGGGCTTTAAATCTTTATAATTCACGAATTTGGTGGTATAGCACCTGATGCACGATACACCTCTGGATTTCTGCCTTAGGGAATACTGCATTGATTGCATCTCCAAATCCAGTAAGTCCATCCACAGATACAATCATGATGTCTTCCACACCACGGTTTTTAATTTCGTTCAGAACGCAGAGCCAGTATTTTGCACTTTCATTCCCCACAATCCATATGCCTAATACTTCCTTGCGTCCGTTCAGTTTGATGCCTTGCAACGTATACCGCTTTCTTCACGGTCTGATTATCCTGTCTTACATGAAAATGTACGGCATCCATGAAAACAATGGCATATTTCTTTTCCAGCGGACGGCTCTGCTATTCCTTTGCAATCGTAAGGATTCTATCTGTCATATGGGGGATATCATTTCTGCAGAAACATCCACACCATAAACGGATTTCAGATGGGCAGAGATATGCCGTGTAGACATGCCTTTGGCGTACATGGACAGCACCTGATCTTCAATGTTTGCGATATCAGTCGGATTCTTTTTGACAATCTGAGGCTCGAATTCACCTTTCCTGTCTCTTGGAATATCGAGGTTGATTTCACCAAGGGAAGAGGTAACAGTTTTCTTGCTGTAACCATTTCGGCTGTCGTCAGTTTCCTTGTTATGGTAATCATACTTGGAATAGCCCAGTTTCTGATCCATTTCTGCTTCAAGCATACCTTGAAGGGGATCACCCAATAAATCCTTAAGCATCTCATGGACATCATTTGCATCTGTTGGTTGGTAATGCTCCAGTAAGCTGTTGATGAACGCTTTGCGTTCCGGTAAAAGTTTTCTTTGTCTTGCCATAAAAATATCCTCCTGGATTAATATTTTATTTTAACATCAATCCAAGAGGATATATACTACATATCTAGTGTGCTGTATCGTTGATATTTAACATTACTACTGCATCTTATTCAGATGCAGTAGTAAATGTCGGATACAAGGAATTCAATTTA
>ERZ791846.311-NODE-311-length-29854-cov-3.73059_pt1 | contig 29854 bp, 43 predicted proteins | sample MGYA00510289_ERZ791846 | MGnify/ENA primary metagenome ERZ791846 (study PRJEB30046, sample SAMN00715274) | human gut metagenome | study: EMG produced TPA metagenomics assembly of the A metagenome-wide association study of gut microbiota in type 2... | reverse complement strand
AGACAGTGCGCTTGTAGCTACAAAGCGAAGCCTGATCTTTAATGAACTGAACAAAAATCTGTATAGAAAATTTTTCATGACAAGAGATGAATTGCAGGCATGTAAAGACGGATATATTTATATTCATGATCAGTCTGCCAGACTTGATACTATTAACTGTTGCTTATTTAGAGTTGGAGAAGTTATGAAAGGCGGCTTCGAAATGGGAAATGTCTGGTATAACGAACCAAATTCTCTTGATACTGCGTTTGATGTTATGGGTGATATTATCCTGAGCACTGCTGCACAGCAGTATGGCGGATTTACAGTACCGGAAGTAGACAAGATTTTGGAATCATATGCAGAAAAAAGTTATCAGAAATATTATAAAGAATTTTTTGAAGTTTTTGATTCCGATATTGATGGTGTTTATGTTGATGCTTTTTCAACATCAGAACATTTGATTGAAGAAAAAGCTTGTGAATATGCAACAAATAAAGTAAAACGTGATTTTGAACAGGGCTGGCAAGGAATTGAATATAAGTTAAATACTGTAGGATCATCAAGAGGTGATTATCCATTTGTAACAATGACATTCGGTCTCTCAACCACAAAATTTGGTAAAATGGCTTCTATTACATTCTTAAATGTTCATAAAGAAGGTCAAGGTAAGGCCGGTAATAAGAAACCTGTGTTATTCCCCAAATTGGTATTTTTATATGATGAGAATTTACATGGACCAGGAAAGGTTAATGAAGATGTATTTAATGCAGGTATTGAATGTAGTATGAAGACAATGTATCCAGACTGGTTATCTCTAACAGGTGAAGGATATGTACCAAGTATGTACAAAAAATATGGTACGGTTGTTAGTCCAATGGGGTGTCGCGCATTCTTAAGTCCTTGGTATGAAAAAGGTGGAATAGAACCGGAGGATGAGAACGATAAAGCAATTTTTGAAGGACGTTTCAATCTTGGTGTTGTAAGCCTTCATCTTCCAATGATTTTGGCAAAAGCGCAGCGTGAAAGTAGAGATTTCTATGAAGTATTGGATTATTATCTTGAGATGATACGTAGCATTCATAAGAGAACATATGACTATATTGGTGAAATGAAAGCTAGTACGAATCCATTGGCATACTGTGAAGGTGGTTTCCTTAATGGTTATTTAAAACCAGATGAAAAAATACGTTCAATTCTTAAACCTATGACTTTATCATTTGGAATTACTGCTTTGAATGAATTGCAGGAACTTTATAATAAGAAGTCATTAGTTGAGGATGGTAAGTTTGCTGTAGATGTAATGAAATACATTAATAAAAAGATTACTCAATTTAAACATGAGGACGGATTATTATATGCGATTTATGGTACTCCAGCCGAGAGCCTTTGCGGGCTTCAGGTAGAACAATTCCGTAAAATGTATGGAATTGTGCCGGGAGTTTCAGACAGAGAATATGTGAGCAACAGTTTCCACTGTGGAGTGTGGGAAGATATTACACCGATTCAGAAGCAGGATTTAGAAAATAGATTCTGGGATCTGTTTAATGGAGGCAAAATTCAATATGTTCGGTATCCAATCAATTATAATCGTGATGCTGTAATCACATTAGTTAGAAGAGCAATGTCTCTGGGATATTATGAAGGAGTAAACCTTTCCCTTGCTTACTGTGATGACTGCGGACATGAGGAACTTGAAATGGACGTGTGTCCGGTCTGTGGTTCCAAGAATCTGACAAAGATTGACCGTATGAACGGATATTTGTCTTATAGTAGAGTCCATGGAGATACACGATTAAATAAAGCGAAGATGGTTGAAATCGCAGAGAGGAAATCAATGTAATGAATTATCACGATATTAAACATGATGACATGAACAATGGGCCAGGATTAAGAGTCACGCTTTTTGTTTCCGGTTGTGATCATTATTGCAATGGCTGTCAAAACCCGGAAACATGGGACACCAAATCTGGAATTCCATTTGATAATACAGCAATAGAAGAGATTTTTGAACAGCTTGATAATGAATATATTTCTGGAATTACTTTTTCTGGAGGAGATCCGTTAAATGAAAATAACAGAGTTGAAGTTTGTAATTTAATTCATCAAATTCGATTGAAATATGGTAAAAGTAAATCTATTTGGATTTATACTGGATACACTTGGAATGAAATTATAGAAGAAGCATTTCCTATTTTAACAGATATTTTGTTAAATACAAATGTAATTGTAGACGGTATGTTTAAGAAAGATTTGGCAGATGTAAATTATCATTGGGCTGGATCAACTAATCAAAGAGTAATTGATGTGCAGAGATCACTCGAAGAGAAAAAGATCGTTCTGTATAAAGATGACATTAATAATGATTGATAAGCTATTAAAGCTTTGATATAAAAATTTAATTAAACAAAATACGGAGAAAAAGGAGAACTAAAAACATGGCAGAAATTACAATGAAATCAACAAAGGCAGAAATTATGGAAGCGTATAAGGCAGCAGTGGAGAAACTTGATACAAGAGACCGAATGATTGATGATCCTGCAAAAGAAGCAGCAAAGGCTAAAAAGGTAGAAGTGATTGCATCTGCAGATAAAACAGCTAAAGAAGATATTTTTAATCCAGAGATTATTAAGAAATACAATGATCTTACAGAAGCTATTGAAATTAAACAGCTTGAGTTAGATGAATTATATGGCATTGAGACAAAAGCAAATGCTATGGCAGCCATGATTAATGCATATAAAGAGAAAAATGAAGAGTTAAAAGAGGCTCAGGCAGCGAAAGAAGCAGAGATTGAAGCTGAATTGGGTGAGAAAAAAGATGCACTGAAAGCTGAAATTGAGGCACTAAAGCAGCAGAAACAGGAAATTATTGATTCTGTCAATGCAGAAGCTAAAGCAAGAGAAAATGAAATTAAATTAACTCGTAGTCGTGAGGAAGATGAGTATACTTATAATCTGAAACGCAGTCGTAAAGCCGAAAATGATAAATGGGAAGATGAGAAAGCTGCTAGAGAAAAGATTTTGGAACTTAGAGAAACAGCGGCTCTTGAGAAAGAAACAGAACTGAATGCAAAAGCTGATCATGTAAAGGAATTAGAAGCAAAAGTTGAAGAGATTCCGACACTGATTGCAGCAGCAACAGAGGAAGGTATTAAAAAAGGTAAAGCCGATGCTGATAAATCAAATGCTTTTGAAGTTAGAGCACTTAAGAAAGATGCTGAATATCAGAAACAGCTTCTGGAAGATAAAAATGAAAGACTTGCAGAGGATCTGGCTAATGCGAGAGCAGAAAAAGTTGAATTACAGCAGAAACTTGACGATGCATATGCTCAGATGAGAGAACTTGCTGCTAAGACTGTAGAATCTACCGGTGGAGTTAAAATTCTGAACGGTCAGACTCAGCAGAATAATAAATGATAATTTAATTATACGGTATGCGTAAGAAAACGCATACCGTAGTAAGGAGAATTATATGAATCCGGTATTTATATTTTTAGTATTAGTTGGAGCTGTAATTTTATGGTTTCTATTATCTGCATTGTTTTATCCATTTGGTAGATTCTTACATAGGATCTGGAAAGATGCAGCAGATGAAATAAATAGAGAAGATCAAAACAAGGAGAAGAAAGATTAATGAAAAAAGGATTTTTAGGTAGTATTGGATTAGCAGTAATTATTGTAGCAGGATTAATTTGTGTAGCAAAGTGTACGGTAAGAGTGCCTGCTGGTTATGTAGCTGTAGAATACAAGATGAACGGTGGAATTTCAAAAGATACTCTTCCACAGGGATGGCATTTGATTTCACCTACAGTAAAAACATCTTTGTATTCTATCGGAATTGAACAGTCATATCTTACATCAGAAGATAAAGGTGACTCTCCAAAGGATGAGAGCTTTAAAACACCTACTGCTGATGGAAAACAGCTTCTTGTTGATTTGGAATTCTCTTATAAGTTCGATCAGGATCAAGTTGCTGATGTATTTACAAGATTTAAAGGTCAGTCCGGAGAAAGTGTAAAAAATACTTTCATTAAACCAAAGATGAAAGCGTGGACACAGGAAGTAACTGCTAAGTATCCGGTAACAGATGTATTTGGTGATAAACGCCAGGAACTGAATGAAGCACTTGACAAATACTTGAAAAAGAAATTTGAGCCATATGGAATTATCATTGATACTGTAAACTTTACTTCAATTTCTACAGATGATGAAACTCAGGCAGCTATTCAGAAGAAAGTAAATGCACAGCAGGAGCTTGAACTTGCAAATATTGAAGCTAAGACTGCAAAGGTACAGGCAGATAAAGATAAAGAAGTTGCTCTTATTGCAGCAGAACAGGATAAAGAAAAAGCTGCTATTGAAGCTGAACAAGCAAAAATCACTGCGGAAGGTAAGGCGGAAGCTACAAAAATTAAAGCGGATGCTGAAGCAGAAGCAAATAAAAAGATCGCCGAGTCACTTACTCCAGAACTTATTGAGAAACAGAAGATTGATAAGTGGAATGGTGATGTGCCGAAGGTACAAGGTGGAAATGCTGCAACAATTGTTGATGCAGGTGATTTAACATCAGGAAAAGCAACTGTAAAAGGAGAATAATATGACGGGAATGTTACTTATTATTATGTCATTATTGGCATTAGCTTTAAGTTGGATCGTAACATGTGGAATTATAAAATTAATTACATTATGTTTCGGGGTTGCTTTCAGCTGGTTGATTGCTACAGGAATTTGGCTTGTATTCTTATTGCTGCGATCAGTATTCAGAAAGTAGGCAGATATGGTTAAGTTAGTTAAGTTTGAGTTTAAGTTTAAAACGTATGAAGACTTTTTATTAAACGCAATTAAATTAGAAGAGGAGAATAAACAAATGGCAAAATTAACAGGATATTATGCAGTAGCAGTAATTGAAGAAGGAACCGGTTGTTGTAAGAAAGACTATTATTATGCAGTTTTTGATGATGGTAATACATACAAAGCCGGGGACCAGGTTTTAGTAAGTGGTTGTAATAAAGATGTTCTGACTATTAAAGAAATTTTAACAGTACCGGAAGCAGAAGTAAAATGTAATAAAAATATTACTGCTGAAATTATCTGTAGAGTTGATACATCTGCATATGACCAGCGTGTTGAAAATAGAAAGAAAGCTGAGAAGCTTAAAAAGGATATGGATGCAGTTATTAAGCAGATGGACGTAACAAAGAAATATGAAGTGTACGCGGCTGAGAATCCAGAACTGGCAGCCTTGCTTGATCAGTATAAGGAGTTAACGAAATAATGATTAAAACGATATTAAAAAATATTGTATGTTTCATTATCAGTGGGATATGTATGAGCATTGTTCTGAATAATGTTGTTCCGGGTGGTTATTGGCCTTCTGCAATATCATTATTTATTTTAAGTGTTAACTACTTCATTTGGGGATCACGGACATGATTTGGGTAACCGGAGATACGCATGGGGATTGGATCCATAGAGTTAATATGGATTCTTTTCCCGAACAGCGTGAGATGTCAAAGGACGATTATGTGATAATTCTTGGAGATTTTGGGATATGGAGAGATTCACCGCAGCAAAGGTGGTATCTGAATTGGCTTGAAGAGAAGCATTTCACAACACTCTTTATTGATGGTAATCATGAAAACTACGACATATTAGATTCTTATCCAGTAGAAGAATGGCATGGTGGTAAGGTGCATTTTATTAAACCATCGATAATTCATCTTATGAGAGGACAGGTATTTGATATAGACGGGTTAAAATTCTTTACCTTTGGTGGAGCTGCTAGTCATGATATTTCAGATGGAGTATTAGAGATTGATGATCCAAGAATAAAAGAATGGAGAGATGATCCGAATAAAATGTACCGAATTAATCACATTTCATGGTGGGAGCGAGAAATGCCAAATCAAAAAGAGATGGATGAAGGCATAAAGAATCTGGCAGAACATAATAATAAGGTAGATTTTATTCTGACACATTGTACAGCTTCTTCTACGGCAGCATTATTATCGCATGGATCATATAAGCCGGATAAGTTAACTAATTATCTGGAAGATGTAAGGTGCAATGTTGATTATAAACGTTGGTTATGTGGACATTACCACGACAATAAAGCAATAACGACAAAAGATATAGTTTTATACGAACAGATTGTGAGGATTGCATAATGGCAAACATGTTAGAACTTACATCAGATAATACATATGAAGATAAAGCATCAAAAACAGAACGATTATTGTTAGATGCCGGGTACGAGGGAACGATATTTTTTACAAATCCATCTTATGAAGATGCATTTCTTGGTGTTTCTTCTGATGATAGAGCAATATATGATTACGAAAAAAATGGTTGAATCTTTAGTTAACCATGAGGATATGACAGAAGATGAGGCTAGAGAATTTATAGATTACAATGCGACATTCTATATTGAAGGTGGACCAATTATTTTGTATAGACTGGAGGAATAGTGATGCTGGAACGTAACAGAGGGTATTTAAGAGAAACAAGTTGAAGATGGGGTACAGCAAATTAAAGAATGGGAGAATGAAGATGGAAAAAGAGAAAAAGAAAGTTCTGATTGTGATTGATGTACAGAATGATTTTGTAACCGGTTCACTTGGTACACCAGAAGCTCAGGCCATTATACCGAATGTAAAAGAGAAGTTTGACAAATATAAAAATAATAACGACTATGTGATTTTTACAAAAGACACTCATGGTTCAAATTACTTAGATACTGCTGAAGGTAAAAGGCTTCCGGAACATTGTATACATGGAACTCATGGTTGTGAAATTGTTGATGAGATTAATTATAAAGGTTTCAAAAATTTCAATAACTTTATGGTATGTTGTAAATATACTTTTGGATTTGATGGCTGGGATTGGGAAGAAACATTTGATGTCGCAGATGATTCTTTATTAGATATTGAAATTATTGGCATATGCACAGATATTTGTGTTATTACGAACGTTCTTTTGATTAAAACTTATTATCCAGAGGCAAAAATCACAGTTGATGCATCATGCTGCGCAGGATCAACACCGGAAAAGCATAAAGCGGCTCTTGATGTGATGGAAAGCTGCCAGATTAATGTAATCAATAGAAATTAAATTAAACAATGGAGGAAATTAAAATGATGAATAATTTTATGAATGGAATGTTTGGAAGAATTGGTAGTGGAATGTGTAAGTTATCCATGAGTGGTAATATTGCGGTAAAAACTTCTAATGGATATAAGAGTTACAATGTTAAATCCGGAAAACTCACAAATTGTGGTAATTTCGTATTTCCTGGAGTAGATGAAAATTTCTTTTTTGTCATTCCCACAAATAAGGTAGCTAAAGGAGATATTATCCTTGTAAATGGCAAACCCAAATGCGTTATCGAAGCAGATAAAACAAAGATCACTGTAATCAATTATGAGGACTCTACAGTTGAAACAATCCTGCCAGAACGTCATGTATTTATGGGGAATACTTATTTCTATGGAAAGATTGTATCTATGTTTGGAGACAATCTTGGAAAAGATAAAAACGGTGCAAATAAAATCTTCAAGTACATGATGATGTCTCAGATGATGAGTGGCATGACAGGTAGTGGAGTGGAAAATAACTCAATGAATACTATGCTCCCGTTTATGTTAATGAATGGTGGCGGAATGAGTGATATGTTTGATGGAATGTTTGATTTTGATATGGATAATATTGACATAGATGATAATGATGAAGACGCGGAGGAAGAATAATTATGGGAAGCGGAAGTTGGACAACGGCAAGTTTTGTGAATTATGCAACATCAAGAGGATATGAGACTGATACTAGAGGGACTATTACTTCTAGCTGTACTAATCAGGAAATGTTTAGAGCACATACAATTGATCCTGCGCTTGATCCTAAAAATGTTGTAAGAGAATGTTGTGATAGTAAAGAACATCCAAATACATTTCCAGTTATTTTAGCTTTAGATGTTACCGGATCTATGGGGCAGACCGCAGTAGAAATTGCAAAAAGACTTAATGAAATCATGACAAAATTATATGGTCAGATTAAAGACGTAGAATTTATGATTATGGGTATTGGTGATTTAGCATATGATAATTATCCAATTCAGGCATCACAATTTGAATCTGATATTAGAATTGCGGAGCAGCTTGATAAAATCTATTTTGAGTTCGGTGGCGGAGGTAATTCATATGAATCTTATACTGCCGCTTGGTATTTTGGAGTACATCATACAGAGCTTGATTGTTGGAAAAGAAATAAAAATGGCGTAATTATCACGATTGGAGATGAACAGCTTAATCCACATCTCCCAATATTGAGTTGGCGTAGTGGATTGGCCGCTGTAACTGGAGATACACTTCAGGCTGATGTAGAGACTAAAGATTTGTATCCAGAAGCTGCTAAAAAATTCGATATCTACCATATTAATGTCAATCATCGTGGCGGGTATGATCAGAGAGGTATTACAGAATCTTTCTTAGAATATCTCGATGAAGATCATTTCAGAACAATTGATCGTGTCGATGATATTGCAGATGAAATCGTAAAAATTGTTGTTGCAGCTTCGGATAACGATATAAAAAATAATACAACTGAAAACAATAAGTCTAATACCACAGTAATTACTTGGTAGAGTAGGAGGAAAAATAGGTAAATTAATAGATATAACGGGCAATAAGTACGGTCATTTGACCGTACTTAGAAGAGGAGAAAATTTAGTAAAAAAGAATGGATCCACCGAAACAAGATGGTATTGTTCTTGTGATTGTGGGAATAAAAAAGAAATATTAGTTCTTGGATATAATTTAAAAAATGGGAATACAACTTCTTGTGGATGTGAGCATTTGAAAAATGCAAAAAGAAGCGGAAAGCTAACAGGAAAAATAAACGGTAAGAAAAATAAAAAATATAATTCTTATAATTTATCAGGAGAATACGGAATAGGGTACACATCTAAAAATGAAGAATTTTATTTTGATTTAGAAGATTACGATAAAATAAAAGAATATTGCTGGTACATAGATAAAAATGGATATGTTGTTAGTTGTACAGCAGAAGAAGCCATATTAATGCATAGATTGATAATGGGATTAAAAAAAGGTGATCAACAAGAAGTAGACCATATATATCATAAAACCAATGACAATAGAAAAACACAATTAAGAATAGTTTGTTCTTCAGAAAATAAAATGAATAAAGGTCTTCAATCAAATAATACCAGTGGTTATAAAGGCATTTCTTATAACAAACAATATAGAAAATGGGAAGCAGAAATTGGAGTTTATAATCATAAAATCAAATTAGGATATTTTGAAAATAAAGATGAGGCTATTAAAGCTCGAAAACAAGCTGAAGAAAAATATTTTGGAGAATATAACTATCAAGGAGGTGATTTATCCTATGAAGAACATTAAAATTATCATAGGAGCCTGAGAACTTCGGTGACGAGGGTAAGGGCAAATTAACAGATTATTATACTAAGAATGCAGATAACAGTATCGTTGTTTGTTCAAATGGCGGTGCTCAAAGAGGACACACAGTTTTAAAATCAGATGGAACCCGGCATGTCTTTCACCATTTTGGATCTGGAACATTAAACGGAGCAGATACTTATTTACCAGAGGATTTTATTTTAAATCCTCTGGTATTTAGAAAAGAGTATGAAGAGTTGAAAAATATAGGATATGAGCCGAAAGTATTTATCAATAATAAGTGTATAATCACATATCCTCTTGATATGATGGCTAATCAGATCATAGAAGAAAGCCGTGGAAAAAACAAACATGGAAGTTGTGGAATGGGGATATTTAATACAATTCAAAGACATAAAAAAGGAAATATGTCATATTATCAGGCATCAAAGTATTATGCTGATTTATTTAAAAGCATAGGGATAACATTAACAGAGCAGCAGAAAGAACTTTTTTACAATGAAAATATTGAGTCACATTTTTGGGATGATTTCTATTTTATGATGGAACATTCAGAAATTGTTTATGATAATCAGTTACTGAACAATTATGACACAATAGTATTCGAGAATGGACAGGGATTACTGTTAGATCAGAACAATATGGAATATTTCCCGCATTTAACACCGTCAAATACTGGTATAAAGAATCCGGCCAGAATTATAAAAGAAGTTTCATGGAACGACAGCATTGATATAGAAGTCTGCTATGTAACACGATCTTATATGACACGACATGGAGCGGGAGCTTTTCCAACAGAGTGCGATAAAGACGAAATAAATGCTGATATGTTCGATCAGACCAATGTTCCGAATCCACATCAGGATACTTTAAGATATGGGAAACTTGATGTAGAAGATTTGATCAAAAGATGCAACGCAGATGTTAATGGTTTAGGATTACCATGTGAAAAAGTTTTAGCTGTTACTCATACAAATGAATATTTTGATGATGTATATGACATTGGAACTAAATGTAAAGGGTGGGAATATATGTTTTCTCATAGGGAGGCAAATGATGATTAAGTTAAACGGTGTAGAAATCAAACTTGATAAATATCCGGATGGAACATTTTTATTTAAGAATATTCCATCATCTATTGGAGGATGGCATAGCAGTATTATTGAATGGTTTTTTGATTCAATGGAAGAATTCGCAGCAGTAGTTTATATTGCACGATACTGTTGGGATCATAAAGTAATGCCTTACTTATACATGCCTTATGTCCCAGATGCTCGTATGGATCGAGTTAAAAAAGAAAATGAGATATTCACTTTAAAATACTTCGCTCAGACTATTAATTCATTGCATTTTGATAAGGTAGAAGTTTTAGATCCTCACTCTGATGTATCTGCCGCATTATTTAATAAAATACATGTAGAGTCACCGAATCGAATGATTGAATCTGCTGTTAAAAAGATTGCGAGTGATAATCTTATGATGTTTTATCCGGATGCGGGATCTATGAAAAGATATTCTTCTATGGTACATCTTCCATACGCTTTTGGTATTAAGAACAGAGATTGGGAGACTGGAGAAATTAAAGGGTTAGATTTATCCGGTGAAATTAATCAACTCCCAGGTAAAGACATCCTTATTGTAGATGATATCTGTAGCAAAGGCGGTACATTTTATCATAGTGCTAAGAGACTAAAAGAAGCAGGAGTGAATAAGATTTACCTCTATGTAACTCATTGCGAGAACACGATTTATGACGGTGAGCTTTTGAAAAATAATGGGCTGATTGAAAAGATTTATACGACAGATACAATTTTGACAAATCTGGAAAGTCCTAAGATTGAACTGGTTGAGAGATTTAGATAAGGAGGATAATATGAAACCGATTATTAGCCCGTGGTTGATCTATTTCGCTAGTAGAGCAGATAATCTAGTGACATTTTTTGGAGTGATCGCAGGAATATGCGGATCTATTGCTATAGGTGCTTTATTTGCCGGATTAGTCGGATATAACGAACCATTTAAGTTTAGAAAAACTATTAGCAAATCAATTATCGGATGTGTTGTAATGACTATCATTACAATCATGACACCTAATACAGAAACAATATATACGATGGCAGTTGTAAATGAAATCACACCAGATAATATTCAAACAATTGGCAAAACTGGAAAAGATGTAGTGGATTACATTACTGACCAGATTGACAAAATTGTAAACGACAAAGAGGAGAATAAAAAATAATGAATACAATGGCAATTTTACTGTCAGACACGTACAAACAAATTCATAATAAAATCTATCCGAAAGGACTTACAAAACTTGTTTCCTACTGGACCCCACGAAGATCAATGCTTAAGAATCAGAATAAAATGGTTTTCTTTGGTTTACAGGCATTTATTGAAGAATATCTGATCGATTATTTTAATAAAAACTTTTTTGAATTAACAGCAGCAGAAGTTGAGCATACATATAAATACAGTATGGATATACAGTTAGGAAATAGTTATGACCTAGAGCCTATTATGAAACTTCATAAATTAGGTTATCTTCCAATTCAGATACGTGCTATCCCGGAGGGAACATTAGTACCTATGGGGGTTCCGTGTATTGAAATTACAAATACACATCCGGATTTTGCTTGGGTAGTACAATGGATTGAATGCATCCTCCAAGTTGAGTTATGGAAACCATGTGCTCATGCAACAATTGGTCATATGTATAGAGAGCTTGCAAATGACTATTATAAAATGACCTGTGACGACTCTTTAAGACCAGAAATGGCCTGCTCTGACTTTGGAATGAGAGGAATGTCATGTATGGAAGAGGCAGTAAGATGTTCATCTGCTTGGTTACTATCATTTGATAAAACAAGCACAATCCCAGCTATTGATTATATAGATACATATTATAATGCTTGTTGCTGGACTGAAAGGATCGGAATTGGTGCCGTATCTACAGAACATAGCTGCATGGCTTCAAATTATGCAGTAGATGGAGATGAAATTACATTTGTAAAGAGACTTCTTACTGAGTTATATCCAGAGACTTCATTTAGTATGGTATCTGATACTTATGATTATTGGAACATGATTGATAATATTCTTCCAGCTTGTAAAGAAGAAATCATGCAGCATCATGGGAAACTTCTAGTTCGTCCGGATTCTGGAGATATGGTAGAAATTGCTGTAAAGACAATTGAAAAACTTTGGAGCACATTCGGTGGAACAGTAAATAGCAAAGGATATAAGGTACTTGATCCGCATATTGGAATTATCTATGGAGACGGATGTACTCTTAACAATGTAGAACAGGTGTGGGAGGAACTTAAGAAAAAAGGATTCGCCGCAAATAATATAGTGTTTGGTGTTGGAGCTTTCTGTTTCTCAGCAATTGTAGAACCTGATGGGCGTATGGTTGTTGTAACCAGAGATATGTTTGGTATTGCAATGAAAGCTACATATGGAATTGTTGATGGTAAACCGATCATGATTTATAAAGATCCAAAAACCGATACGAGTCATTTGAAAAAATCTCATAAGGGATGTTGCCATGTATATTACGATGACAATGGAGAATTACAGTGCGAAGATGGATACGACAGGTTTGTATATAACGAGTATTACGGAGCATTAAGTACTGTATTTATAGACGGAAAAGTTTGTAATAAAGAAACATTTGAAGACATTAGAGAAAGATTAAACGGAGGAAACAAAGATGAGTAAAATTACAGATTATTTATTAAGAGACGATGTAATTGTAGTAATGGATGTGGACGGTGTGCTTGCTCCATATGAGTTTTCTGAGCTAAGTCATAGTATTACTGATGATGAATGGGATAGACTTGTAGCTTCCGGTGAGAATCCGTATAAAGATGTGCGTCCGATTAAATTAATGCAAGAGTTTATTCAGAAGAAAGGTATTGACAAAGTATATACTTGTTCAAAGAGTCCTTCTAGTGAGATCCCCGGAAAAAGAGCTTTTATCAAAAACAACTATGATTTACCTGATGACAATATCTATTTTGTTGCAAATAAAAATACAAAATTAATAATTCTTGAAGAGTTACAAGCAAAGTTGCATTTAAAGCCGTTTCAGATTGCAATTGTAGAGGATACAGTAAAAACTTTGGATTATATTCGTGCACATAGTGATTTTGTAACCGTACATGTTTCATCATTTATGGAGTAAAGAGGAGTAAAGAGAATGAATTTACAAAGTATTAGTAGATATATAAGTCTTATATTAAGACATAAACCTGAAGTGATCAATATTACTTTAAATGAACACGGATGGGCGAATGTAGAAGAACTGATTCAGGGCATTGCTAAAAACAATCCCGGATTCAACAAAGAAATTTTAGAGGAAATTGTACGGACTGACAATAAGCAGCGATATTCTTTCAATGATGACAAGACATTGATCAGAGCGAATCAGGGACATTCAATTCCGGTAGATGTAGAACTGGAAGAGAAAGAGCCACCTAAAATTCTTTATCATGGAACCGGCGAGAAATATATAGCGTCTATTGATCAGAATGGACTGATTCCTAAAAGTCGTTTATATGTTCATTTGTCAAAAGATGTTGAAACTGCCAAAGCTGTCGGCAAGAGACATGGTAAAGAAGTTGTTTATTCTATCAATAGTGAACAGATGTACAAAGATGGATACAAATTTTACTTATCTAAAAATGGAGTTTGGCTGACTAAAAAGGTTCCAGTGAAATATTTAGTAAAGGAAATTTAAGATGAAAATGAAAAAGACATATTTTTCCGATTCAGTTTTAGATCTTTGTCAGGGGATTATTGATAAAGTAGATACTTATGAAAAACGAATTAAATACTTAGGAGAAGAAAATAAGAAGCTCAAAGAGGAGCATTATAAAGACTCTGAAATGCAGAGAATGGAAGCAGAACTGAAAAAAGCGAAAGAGGATCTGTATAGAGGATTTCCAATTTCAGAAAAAGAACAAGAGAAAATCAGAGAGTGGGAATTAAAACATGATGCTGAGAAACATGGTCTGAAAACTATGGAACAGAGATTGAGAGCTGGCGGATGTTGTGGCGGAAGATATACATATCAATTTATTCCAACAAGTATTGGAACTGTTGGAGAAGTAATCTGTTCTTGTGGTGAGAAATTTACATTCCAAGATTTTATATAGGAGGAAGTAAATGATTAAAATTATTGAAGGTAATATCGTTAATGCAAAGACAGATTTTATAATTCATCAGGTTAACTGCCAAGGAGAAATGAACACTGGAGTTGCTAAAGCATTAAGAGATTATGATGAAGGTATTTATAAACACTATAGAAAGTTTTGTGAATTCTGTAAGTTCGAGTCAGAAGAACTACTCGGAACGTGTGATGCATATTTATTGAAAGATAGAGGTCAAATTGTATTGTCTTTATTCGCACAAAATAAATATGGATATGATGGTAAACAGTATACAGATCTTGAAGCTTTTAGAGATGGTTTAAGATATATTTCGCAACATTTTGGAGTATGGCGTGAAAAAAATGGACTAGAAGGAAAAGATCTTTGTAGAACCTCAGTAGCACTTCCGTATAAAATTGGTTGTGGAAGAGGAGGAGCTGATTGGGAAATGATTTATAAAATCATTGAAGATGAACTTAAAGATTATGATGTGGAATTATGGAGGCTGGATGAATGAACAGAAATAATAATACGTTAGAAGGAATAGGTGCGTTTACAGTAATCATCCTTGCGATTTTCACTCTTGTTATTAGTCCGGCATTATCATTTATGTTTGCTTACATAGGTGGATGTATACTGAAATTTTTTGTAGGAGATGCATTAGTCAATGGATTAAATATCATATTTAATACAACCAGATTTACGAAACCAATGATTCCTGTTGTTTGCGCGACAATTGCAACAATTGGTAAATATTTTAAAACAACAGTCAATATGTCAAAACATAAAGGACAGTAGGAGTTCTATATGAGAGAATATCATATTTATATGCAGCGCACAAAGCGTGTAGAATGGCATTGCGATTATAACATATATAAATGGCTCCCATGGGAATATATAGGATATGTAGAAGGGACCAAAGAGTTATATACATACTTTAAGTCAAAGTTTCCATATAGTATAAACAGTATTGATTTTTACAATTCATTTAACTATTTTGATGATGAGTATTTTAGAAGAGATAACGATTGTTGGAATTCTATGCTTAATTATTGTCGTGAACATCATCGGTATTTAATTATAGATGATCATGGTAATGTACGAGACTTTCGTCAGCTTACTAAGAAATATAAAAAGAAAACAATTATACATTATGGCACTCGTGGCGGTGGTTGGAGTAGTCATTGTGCAAATTTAACATCTGATCAGCGTAAAAGTATTACACCAGAAGAGATTGTAGAGGTAAGAAATGAATATGGTATTACTCTCAAGCCTATAAAACCAAAAAGAAAAATAGATTTCTGGGATTATGAGAAAGAATCCAAAGTATCTGGTTGGAAAATGCAGAGTAAGAGAAAGAAGCAATGGAGGTCAAAATGAAAAAAGCAGTATCTATATTAATTCTTCTGCTTATCAGTGCATTTATGTTGACTGGTTGTGCTAAATGTATTGATAAGAAAGAAGAAAGTGTAAAAGTCAAAATTGTTAATGAATACTATAAGCCGAAAGAAACCCGTTTTACAGGTATGATTAATCATGTTCCACAATTTCGAACAGATTATGCCGAGTATGAAATTACGGTAGACTATAACGGAGTGGAATATTCTCTTAGTGATGAAAGTACATATCGTAAATATCATGGAAGAATAGGACAAACAGTGTCTGCCGTATTAGTTACTAAAACATATGATAATGGTGATGTTAGGCAGTATATTACTGTTAAGTAAAGAAGTCGATCAATATAAAGGAGAATGCAATGATAAAAACTACAGTTACAGAAATAACTAAGAAATATGATAAAGAAGGTAATCTTATTGAGGAGACGACTAGAACTGAAATTACTGAAGATAATACCACATACAGTTCTTATCCTTATGAGGCTCAGAAGGATTGGATCTTAAGTACCAATACAGAAACAAAGTTATAAAAGAAGGCAATAAATATTTCAACATTTTGGAGGATTATAAGATGAAATATTACAATGGATATTTTAAAGAACTTAAGAATGAAATTGTACAGTGGATCAGAGACTGGTTTGATCAGAATGGCCCAGGCTGCAATGCAATTGTAGGAATCTCTGGTGGAAAAGATTCTTCCGTAGTAGCAGCGCTTTGTGTAGAAGCTCTTGGAAAAGATCGTGTAATTGGAGTACTTATGCCACAGGGACAACAGAAAGATATTTATGCAGCTTATAAATTGTGTGAGTATCTTGATATCAAGTCTTATGAAATTAACATTGGAGATACAGTTAGAAGTGTGTTATCAAGACTTGAAAGTTCAGGTATAGAGGTTAGTGAACAAACAAAAATAAATCTTCCGGCACGTATTAGAATGTCTACATTATATGCTGTCTCTCAGTCTTGTAATGGAAGAGTAGCAAATACATGTAATCTTTCAGAATCATATGTCGGTTATGAAACCAGGTATGGTGATTCAGCAGGTGATTTTAGTCCGTTAGGAAAATTAACTGTATATGAAGTTAAAAAACTTGGATATGAATTATGGCTTCCTACAGAACTTATTGAAAAGATACCGATAGATGGCTTGTGTGGGAAGACAGATGAGGACAATTTAGGATTCCCATATGAAGTTCTGGACAGATATCTTCGTACAGGAGAGATTGACGATCTGGATATAAAAGCTAAGATTGATTTAATGCATAAACGATGTCTCTTCAAATCAGAGAAGATCCAAGTATTTAATCCTGGATTAAAAGTGGAGGTAGCATAATGGAAAACATATTTATATCATTCTTGTTAATCGAATTTATTTTTCACAGCGATTTTAGTAGTTGCTTGTGCAGTAGATGAATTATTACCAATAGGAGAATATAAAACGTGGCTCCAAAATAGAAACTGGTTCGGTAAGATATATATATTTATTACAATTATATTTACTATTCCTGCAGCAATTATTGTATATATCGCTTTTTTCATTGTGTTCTTAGTAACATTTATTTATACACTTGGAATTAAAGAGGAGAAGAAATAACATGAAACCATATGATGTTGGGCTTGTTTGTGGGCGTTTTCAAACGTTCCACAAAGGCCATGAAAAACTTATTGATACAGGGTTATTGCTTTGTGATCGGATGCTTATTCTTGTTGGCAGTGCACAAGAATGTGGGACAGAACGTAATCCTTTGAATGTTAACACTCGGATTCGAATGATACGTGAAGTGTATGGTGATAATCCGAATATTATGATTTATGCATTATCAGACCTCACTGATGAAAATGATATTACTCCAGATTGGGGTAGATATCTTCTTCAAAATGTGGATCGGTATATTTATAAAAATCCAGATGTAATGATTTATGGTAATGATGATAGCCGGAGTGGATGGTTCGACAAGAAAGATTTAAAGAATACAACCGAATTAATCATTAATCGTGAAGAATTACCCATCTCTGGAACCATGTTGAGAGCACTTATGATACAGGATAAACGGCGAGAATGGATGACTTTTGTTAATCCTAAACTACATAAAATGTATGATGAAATTCGTAGTGAACTTATAGAAAGCATAAAGGAGGATTAATATATGGAATTTGCAAAAGCAGCAGCATGGATTTCAACTGCATTAGCAGTAATTGTAGGCATTGAAGTCACGCATTCAGCATGGTGCTTATGGGCGTTTTTGTTACCATTAATGACATGTTAAATAAATATGAGGAATAGAGAATGATTAAACCCGCACAATTATATAAAGAAAAAATAAAAAAGAAATATATAGAGACTTGGTATAATGAAGAATATATGTATTATTCTGGTTGGTCTGGAGTCGAAGAACTGGATATTCCAGACAACAATTATGATTCTCATCATTTTGTTTCTGTTGACAATAACGGCAATATATTAGGATATATTTCATATTCTGTTAGCTTTGTAACAATGAGTGCTGATCGTTTTGGTGCAATTAGTTTTGATAAAGGTAATGTATTATTTGCTAAAGATTTATATCAAATCATATGTGACATCTTTGAGAAATACCATTTGAATAGACTTTGTTGGAGCTGTATAGCAGACAATCCGGCTATTCGTGGGTACAGAAACTTTATTAAGGAGCATGGCGGCAGAGAGTGTGCTTATCATAAACAAATATGTAAATTAATGGATGGAAAGTTGCATGATGATGTGGAATTTGAAATTTTAGCAAGCGAATTTAAGAGGTGAAGCAGATGATGGAGAGATTAACACTTGATGAAGCTATTAAACACGCAAAAGAAGTAGCAGATATGAATTATAATGACGCAGAAAAATTTGACTCAAATGATTCTGTAGAAAATTATATGAAGGCTAATTGTATGAAATGCGCAGAAGAACATGAACAACTTGTAGAGTGGTTGGAAGAATTAAAGTCTTACAAAGAGTTAGAAGAACATGGTTTGATTGTGAGATTACCGTGTAAGGTTGGAACAGAAGTTTTTGCTATTTTATCAAGAGACAGTCATTATACAAAATGTCAAATTAAAAAAATAGAAATCCGTCCAACTATATTTGGAAAAATATGTTACTTTGCAGAGCTAGTTGCGCAAAGGGGATGCTGTTTTAGATATTTTGACAATGAGTTTGGCAAAGTAATATTCCTCACTCGTGAAGAAGCTGTAAATAAGTTGGAGGAGATGGAACATGAATAATATTTATTTAGTTATAAGAGAAAAAGACAATGTAGTTGTGTCTATTATGCTGAATAAATCAGATCATACATATTCTTTTGTAAATCTTACAAAAGGACATATTTGTACTTGCAAATTTGCTACATTTGAAGATGCTATAAAAGATATGGAGAAGAAGAAAGACAATGGTGAGATTATAGATTTTATAAAATTGCTACAATTGTAACTATTATAAAAAGGAACTGATTCTAAAGAGGTTTTAAATGGCAAAATATCTAATGAAATATAAAGGTACTTACAGACTAAAAGCTGCAATAGATCAAAATACCAATGATTATCCCAGAGATGATTCTGGAGGAATAGATCCAAGTTTTGATGATATTTATATTAAGTGTTATGGTGGTGCTCAAATATATCATTATGGTTTTTCTACTCTTGTAGCTTATATCCCATCTATAGGAAGAGGACACAATATTTTAAAAGCTATAGCTAATGATATTGGGTTACCGGAATATGAAACTTATGCGGAATTATATAAGGCACTTGAAGATGAAGGAACTGTACGAAGTATCATGGAAAACGACAAAGAAATAGAATTTAAGTTCAATGCTCGTAAGTTAGAATACATAGCACTTTTTCTTAAACCTGCGATTGCAGGAGCTGATATTAGTCCTTTCTCAACTAAGAACTTACCCAAATGTAATTACCCCATTCCCGAGGAAGATTTAACAGAATACAACGCTATTTTGGACTCTATGGATAGTAAGGATTACTTGTTAGTCTCTAGGGTAACCGATGCTTTTTTGACCAATAAACTTCAAAAAAGTAAGCAGTATAGGACAATTGATTTGAAAAAAGATATGAAGAAAAAATGTTTAAAAACTAAAGAATATATCCATTCATTAGGCGAATGGAATGAATATATTGAATATTTAAAAAAGGAGATTTGTAAATGAAAAGAATAGCAAAGTTTGAAAAAGTAAGCTTAGAACAGTTTATGAAAGATTGGTGTGATACATTCGAATTAAATGCATCTGATCCTGATACAAGACGTGAAATTGAAAGTATTTATGGCGGGATTGAGTTACCTAAAAGAGCAACTAAATTTTCAGCTGGACACGATTTTGTATCGCCATTAACTTTTACTTTAAAACCTAACGATACTATTAAAATTCCTACGGGGATTCGTTGTGGTATAGATACAGATTGGGTATTGATGATTTATCCTAGAAGTGGCTTAGGTTTCAAGTATGGTATTAATCTAATGAATCAAACTGCTGTAGTAGATGCTGACTATTATTATAGTAATAATGAAGGACATATTTTTATAAAATTAGTAAATAGAGGCGATAAAATTGTAACTGTTAAACGAGATGATAAATTTACTCAAGGAGTATTTTTACCGTATGGAATTACAGAAGATGATAACGTTAATGATAAAAGAAATGGAGGTTTAGGTTCAACTGGCAACTAAAGAAGTGATAAAATATGACAAAGATTGGAAACAAATTGAGAAATTTGCATCGGTTAAAGAATGTATAAATAGGTGTAATTTATCTGAACGTAAACTTAAAAAAGCTAGCGATAATAAAATAGAAATCGATGGATTTTATTATATAATACAGCCTCTTAAACCACGTTATATAAGTACAGAATGTGAGAACTGTGGAAAAACTTTTTTATGCCAACGTTTTAGAATAGAACAACATGATCATATTTTCTGTTCAAAAAAATGTGAAGGAGAATGGCGAAAATCACAAACACCATTAAATACAACATGTGCATTTTGCGGTAAACAAATACATATCAAAGCTTCTCAGATAGCTAAATGTAAAAAGAATTATTGTTCCGTTGAATGTTTAAATAAAGATAATAAAATAAGATATTTAGGCTTCGGAAATCATCAATATGGGTTAAAAGGAAGCAAAAATGCTTCCTGGAAATCGGACATAAGAATCTCTTTTTATGGATATAAATTAATTCGTTGTCTTGGACATCCATTTAGAAATAGTGATGATTTTGTATTTGAACATAGATTAATAGCTGAAAAATATTTACTAACAGAAGAAAATTCTATGGAGATAAATGGTAAGAAATATCTGAAAAAAGAATATGTTGTTCATCATTTAGATTTCAACAGACAGAATAATAAAAAAGAAAATTTAAAAATTATGCTTCGCAATGAACATACATCGTTACATTCAAAATTAGATAAAAAAGAAGACTTTGAAGAATATTGTAAACAATATCACTTAAACGTAGATGAAGTGTATAGCAATCATCTATATAATATTAAACATTATAAATATATTAGCGCATGATTTGGAAGTATATTTGAGAGGATAAAAGTATGTTGACAAATAAACGTGAAGAAAAAATATGCGAAAAATATAGCGCATATGATAAAAATAATCGTGTCCATTGTGATGAGTGTCCACTTATTAAAGGAGATCCTGCTCAACATGACTTCCGGTGCAAAGCGAATAGTCATTATAATAGACACACTCGCGAATGGGAATATGACGAATAAGAAAGGATAACTATGAAAATTCGACTAAATAATTCAGCAGATGCTACGGCTGTTGTATCTATTGCAAATAAGTTTAAAGATTGCGATATTGATGGAAAATTTGGAAGATATATTATAGATCTTAAATCTATTTTAGGAGTGTTATCATTTGAACTTCCAAAAACAATTGAAGTAGTAATTCAGAGTGACAATACTGAATTAATAGAAGATCTGGAGCATCAACTTGGATTTTGGAAAGTAGAAGATAATGATCGCATTATCTGAGAAATATGCTCTAACTATAGATGAGGCTGCTCAGTACTTTAATATAGGTAAGAATAAACTTAGAGAACTTACAAAAGAACCAGGATGTAGCTTTGTAATGTACTCTGGCAATAGATGTCTGATAAAAAGGCAAAAATTTGAAAAATATTTAGATAGCATTGTCTATTTATAATTGAAAGAAGTCCGTATGTATGATATGATTAATGTAGAAAATTGCCTCATTGTACATACGGACTTTTTGAAAGGATGATGTATAATGGGAAAAGATTTAAAAGGTAAAGAACTCGGAAAGGGCATTTCACAGAGAAAGGACGGTAGATATCAAGCCCGATTTACAGATAGGTTCGGGAAACGCAGATGTGTGTACGGCATAACTCTAAAAGAAGTTAAAAATGCATTAATGAGTGAAGTTGTAGATGATTACAGCAAAAATAATGTAGTAGATCCCAATATGACTCTGAATCAATGGTATGAAAAATGGATGAGGGTGTATAAAGAACCTGTTTTGAAACCGACAACTCTACGCCACTATAAACAAACATACGAAAGCATTATAAAGCCTGTTTTAGGAAACATGCCAATTAATTCAATAACTAAATTAGTAGCAGTTGATTTTTTTAATGATTTGATGCAAAAGCATACGACCTATACAATTAATAACTATAGAAGTATGCTGCATGATATATTCGAATGCGCTATTGAAAATAACATGTGTCAAAAAAATCCTATACATAATATAAAAATCAATGGTATAGAGTCAAAAAAAATTGTTACATTATCAATTGCTGATCAACGTGATTTTTTTAAAGCTGCTCAAAAAAGTTTTCATTATAATGCATATGTAGTGGCTATAAATACAGGTCTTCGATCTGGAGAATTAAGAGCACTCAATATAGATGATATTGACTTAGAGAATAATATTATATACGTCCATAAAACATTAAATTATTATAACAAAGATGGAACACGTATATTTACTTTGAGCACACCTAAAACTAAGTCAAGCATTAGAAAAGTGCCGATAAATTCAATTTGTAAAGCAGCTTTAAAAAATCAAATAGAAATGTTGAATACCTTACCACGACCTAATTATGATACAGATGTATTTGGAACATTGATATTTGTAACTAGAACTAACACTCCTATGAGTAACGAGATATGGCGCAGAAGCATGAGAACTGTAGTTAATCGAGTTAATAAAACAAGATTAAAAAACGAACAAGAATTAATACCATTTTTCAGTTCACATACTTTCAGACACACATTTGCCACACGTTGCTTTGAGGCCGGTATTCCGACCAAAACAGTTCAGACATATCTTGGACATTCTTGTTTGCAAACAACAATGGATACATATATAGCCGTATTAGAAGATCAGAAATTTAGAGATATGGAACTATTAGAAGAAGTAATGGAAAAAATAGGTTGAGACTTAAATGGTGTAAAAATGGTGTAATTTTAAAATTTAAAATGAAATTACATGTAAATATAAGGATATACACGAATTGTATTGACATTTTTTATTAAATGTGATAAAAAAAGAGTATCCGAATTGAATATGTGCAATGTTATAGCGCAAAGGTTACATCATATATGATGTGCAAAAGAGAATCCGGTGAGAATCCGGAGCGATACCGTCACTGTGTATGGGAGCTGCCTTTCAGAGACCACTGGGCTGCCGGGAAGGGGAAAGCGGCGATGATCGAAGTCAGGAGAACTGCCTTGGCGTGGAATTTAAGGTCTGCGGTATACAGAACCTATATTCTCATAACTATACATAGCTCTTTTATATAAATGAATCAGGCAGTCTGATTGAATTATGAATTGTGAGATATCTGGCTGATTCATTAAAAACCATGTATTTATGGGAAAGTGGCAGCCGCAGAATATGTGGCTGCTTTTTTGCATACGTCTGTCCGGAAATACAAGAAATAAAAGAGGAAAAACAAAATGAAAAGAAAATCCATGTTAGCTTTATTACTTGCAGTATCTATGACCTGCTCCATGACAGCAGCAACAGGTGCAGTAGCATTCGCATCTGACGACACAGCAACAGAAGAATCAGCAGATGATGCAACAGCAGATGACGCTGACGCAGCTGATACAGAAGAAGCTTCTGATGACACAACAGAAGCATCTGATGATGATCAGAAAGCAGCAGATGAAGTAGCTGCCCTGATCGATAAGATCTATGTTCAGGAAAGAACAGATACAACTGATGAAGACTGCAAAGCAGCAAAAGAAGCATGGGACAAACTGACAGATGCTCAGAAAGAGCTGGTAGAAGGTGAAGAAGCAAGCCCTGAATACTTTGGCCGTGACACAGGTGACGCTTCCAAAGATGATCCGCGTAACCAGGATGAAATCGGTGAGAACGAACTCCTTGTAGTAAGCTTTGGTACATCTTTCAACGACAGCCGTGCAGAGGATATCAAAGGAATCGAAGATGCTCTTGCAGAAGCATATCCGGACTGGTCAGTAAGACGTGCATTCACAGCACAGATTATTATCAACCATGTAGAAGCAAGAGATAATGAAGTAATCGATAACATGCAGCAGGCACTTGACCGTGCAGTAGACAACGGTGTTAAGAATCTTGTTGTACAGCCTACACATCTGATGCATGGTGCTGAATATGATGAAATGGTAGAAGCTATCGACGGATATAAAGATAAATTCGAATCCGTAGCAATCGCAGAGCCAATGCTTGGTGAAGTTGGTGATGACGCTACAGTAATCAACGACGATAAGAAAGCAGTTGCACAGGCAATCACAGATGAAGCATGCAAAGAAGCTGGATTTGATGATATGCAGGCAGCAGCAGATGCCGGTACAGCATTCGTATTCATGGGACATGGAACATCCCATACAGCTAACGTAACATATGATCAGATGCAGACACAGATGAATGACCTTGGATTCACAAATGCATTCATCGGTACTGTAGAAGGTGAGCCAGAAGATACAGCTTGCGAAGCAGTTATCGAGAAAGTAAAAGAAGCTGGATTTAAGAATGTAATTCTTCGTCCTCTGATGGTTGTTGCCGGTGACCACGCTAATAACGATATGGCTGGTGATGATGAAGATTCCTGGAAATCTCAGTTCGAAGCATCTGGTGATTTTGACAGTGTAGACTGCCAGATCGCAGGTCTTGGAAGAATTGAAGCTGTAGAAGATCTCTATGTAGAGCATACAAAAGCAGCAATCGATTCTCTTGGAGCATCTGATGAAGCAGCAACAGACGATGCTGATGCAGAAGCAGCAGATGATACAAAAGATGAGGCAGCGGCTGACGATACACAGACAGAAGAAGCAGCAGATGATACAGCAGAGGCTGATGCTGAATAATAGAATAAAAAGTTATTTCTTTAAATAACATTGTCCAAACAAATAAACTGCCCGGAGAACTTGCAGAAGTTCCCGGGCAGATATATTATATGATAAGAGAGGATGATATTTTTTATCATATAATATATCTGGTATGTATTTTTAGGTTTTGGATAATATGATATCAGGGTCAAAAGGTCAGAAAGTCGCTCGTGTTTGCACGATAAGACTTTTGAACTTGGGACCTGCCAAACATGAGAGAGTAGCGATTTACGTAGTAAATCTGCGGATTATGAATATATAAAACAAGGAGAGAAAAATCATGAAAAAACGTTCATTTACATTATTAATGTCAGCACTTACTATTTCCGCAACACTTCTTGGAACAAGTCCGATTCTGGCAGAGACAGACACCGACACAGCGACAGAAGAGAGCGCCGATAAGGAAGAAAGCACAGATAAAGCTGATTCGGAAGAATCTGATGCAAAGAATACAGATGCAAAAGCAGAAGACGGCAAGGATGCAGACGCAGCAAAAGGCGACACATTAGAAGATGGTACATACACAGCAGAATTTGACACAGACAACGGAATGTTCCATGTAAACGAAGCAAACGATGGAAAGGGAGTCCTTACCGTAAAAGATGGCAAAATGACAATCCACGTAAGCCTTGCATCTAAAAAAATCGTAAATCTTTTTGCGGGCAAAGCAGAAGATGCCCAGAAAGATGGAGCAGAACTCCTCGAGCCGACAACCGATACTGTTACATACAGCGATGGAATGAGCGAAGAAGTATACGGATTTGATATTCCGGTACCGGCACTTGACGAGGAATTTGATGTAGCCTTAGTCGGAACAAAAGGAAAATGGTATGACCACAAAGTAAGTGTTAAAAATCCGGTAAAAGATGATTCCGCTTCCACAGATGCAAACGCAGAAGATAAAGATGCAGATTCCAAATCTGAAGATGCACAGACAGAAGATACAAAAACAGAGGATGCTAAAGCAGAGGATACAGATAAAGATACTAAGGATGAGGAAAGTAAAGGCAAAACATTGGCGGATCTGAACCTTGAGGATGGCGACTATACTATGGAAGTAACTCTCACAGGTGGTTCAGGCAGAGCAACTATTGATTCTCCGGCAGCAATCAAGGTTGAAGGCGATAAAGCTACAGCAACAATCGTATGGAGCAGCCCGAATTATGACTATATGCTGGTAGACGGCGAGAAATACGAACCAGTCAACAAAGATGGAAATTCCACATTTGAGATCCCAGTCAGTGTATTTGATGCAGAGATGGATGTGACAGCTGATACCGTAGCAATGAGCGAGCCTCATGAAATCGACTATACCTTAAACTTCGATTCCACAACTGTCAAAGAAGCAAAGACAGCAGATGACAAAGAGGCTAAATAATAAAAAGCAAAACAGGAAAAGAAAAAGATAAGATTATGAGAAAAGTAAATTCAACTGAAAAACAGCAGAGGATATGGCACCATGGCTTTCTACTGACTATGTTGCTACTTGTTTGCACCTGCATTTTTTGCACTGTACATACAGCACAGGCGGCAGACGAGGCCAAAACTCCGACGGAGCTTCCTGGACTGACATACGATCACAGTATGGAACTTTCCTATGCAGAAGAGTTCAGCGTAGATTACTATAATGATGGATATGCCCTCATCACGATTGCTGAGGAAGGGCAGTTTCTTGTAGTACCGGAAGGAAAAGAAGCACCGAAAGGTCTGAGCGAGGATATCACAGTTATTAAGCAGCCACTGAATAATATTTATCTGGTGGCAACCTCAGCTATGGATCTCTTCCGTGCCATCGACGGCATTGATAATATTCGCCTCTCCGGAACAAAAGAGAGCGGTTGGTATATTCAGGAAGCAAAAGATGCCATGGAATCCGGAAAGATGATTTATGCAGGCAAGTATAATGCACCGGATTATGAACTGATCCTGAATGAAGGCTGTGGACTTGCCATTGAGTCAACTATGATTCATCATAATCCTGAAGTACAGGAGAAACTGGAGCAGTTTGGTATCCCTGTAATGGTAGAGCGTTCAAGCTACGAAAGTCATCCTCTTGGACGAACAGAGTGGATGAAATTATATGCAGTTCTTCTGGGAAAAGAGGATGTGGCGGAGAAAGCGTTCAAAGAACAGACAGACAAGCTTGATAAAGTTCTTGCATCCGATGACAAAGATACAGGAAAGACTGTGGCATTCTTTTATATCAATTCTACAGGTGCTGTCAATGTACGAAAGAGTAACGATTATGTATCTAATATGATCGAGCTTGCAGGCGGCAAATATGTTCCGGAAGATACAGGCGAGAGTGATAACGCCCTTTCTACTATGAATATGCAGATGGAAGAATTCTACGCTAAAGCGAAGGATGCGGATTATATTATTTACAACAGCACCATTGACGGAGAGCTGTCAACCATTGATGAACTTCTTGCCAAGAGCAATCTTCTGGCCGATTTCAAAGCAGTAAAGGATGGAAATGTATGGTGCACAGGTAAGAACCTCTTCCAGGAAACCACAGAACTGGGAACTATGATCGAAGATATTCATACGATTCTTACGACGGATGATGACTCTTTGGATGAACTTTCTTATATGCATAAATTAAAATAGAACAAGCACAGTATTTTTGGATAAGTGAAAATGATTTAAACGGGGACAAAAAATATCTTTTGTCCCCTGAATTGTATAGAAGCTAAATTGTTCCATAATGTTCCTATGATATTAAAAGTCTTCCGGGCAGAATCGCACTGTGGCGGAGAGCAATTATGTCGCTAAAGAGACCTGCCACAGGCGGAGAACCCTGCTTGCAGGATTCTTTCTTGTAGATTTTGACTCGTAACTGTGAAGTTACTGAACAGTTACAGATAATCAAGAGTTACATATATAAAATAAAACAGATAGAAGGAAAAGAACATGGATGATAAAAAACGTGCAGCCAGATACTGGCTGGCATTTCTTATACTGGCAGTACTGCTGGTGATTTTATTCGTCTGGAATATAAATGCCGGAAGTATCCATCTTTCGGTAGGTGAGATCATGAATATCATTTTCAGACATGAAGGCAATGCCACTGCCTACAATATTATATGGGAAATCCGCCTGCCAAGAATTCTGGCGGTAATTATTCTGGGCGGAGCGCTTTCCGTATCAGGATTTCTCCTTCAGACATTTTTTAATAACCCTATTGCAGGACCTTTCGTACTTGGAATCTCTTCAGGAGCCAAGCTTGTAGTTGCGCTTCTGATGATCTTCTTTCTCAGCAGATCAATCTCTATGGGGTCTGCGGCTATGATTATCGCAGCTTTCATAGGATCTATGATTTCCATGGGATTTGTCCTTCTTGTTGCAAAGAAAGTCCACAATATGTCCATGTTGGTCATCAGTGGTGTCATGATCGGATATATCTGTTCCGCAATCACAGATTTTGTAGTCACCTTCGCAGACGATTCCAACATTGTTAATCTTCATAACTGGTCACTGGGAAGTTTTTCTGGAATGTCATGGGGAAATGTACAGGTAATGGCAGTCGTGGTTCTGATTACGATGGTGATTGTATTTTTTATGTCAAAGCCGATCGGCGCCTATCAGCTGGGTGAGGTTTATGCCCAGAATATGGGAGTAAATATCAAATTGTTCCGTATAGGTCTGATTTTATTGTCAAGTATTCTGTCAGCCTGTGTAACGGCTTTTGCGGGACCGATTTCTTTCGTAGGAATCGCAGTACCTCATATTGTAAAAAGCCTGCTTAAGACAGCCAGACCACTTCTTGTGATTCCGGCATGTTTTTTAGGTGGTGCGGTATTCTGTCTTTTCTGCGATCTGATTGCCAGAACGGTATTTGCGCCGACAGAACTTAGCATCAGCTCCGTAACTGCTGTATTTGGTGCGCCGGTGGTAATTTATATCATGATCCGCAGGCAGCAAAGAGTATAAATGTTTCGGAAAATATAAGAATAATAAATTGCAGGATGGGCAGGAAAATATGGAAGAGAAGATAACAAAAACAGAAAATAAAAATACACACCAGAAGGAACGGTATTTCTTCTATACAGACCAGTTGACGGTAGGCTACGATGGAAAACCTCTGATCAAAGAAATCAATATTCAACTAAAAAAAGGTGAGATTCTGACACTCATCGGTCCGAATGGAGCAGGAAAGTCAACAATTCTTAAGAGCATCACCAGACAGCTTGCCACAATAAGCGGTACCGTCTACCTGGATAAACAGACGATGTCTAAGATGTCTAATAAAGAAGTATCTCAGAAACTGGCAGTTGTTTTGACAGAGAGAATGCGTCCGGAGCTTATGACCTGTGAAGATATCGTAGCAACGGGGAGATATCCATACACAGGAACCCTTGGGATTCTTTCAGCAGAAGACAAGGCAAAAGTAAGAAAAGCAATGGAAACCGTTCACGCCTGGGATTTAAAAGACAGAGATTTTACAGCTATCAGTGATGGACAGAGACAGAGAATTCTTCTCGCACGTGCTATCTGCCAG
>ERZ791846.308-NODE-308-length-29972-cov-4.32821_pt1 | contig 29972 bp, 26 predicted proteins | sample MGYA00510289_ERZ791846 | MGnify/ENA primary metagenome ERZ791846 (study PRJEB30046, sample SAMN00715274) | human gut metagenome | study: EMG produced TPA metagenomics assembly of the A metagenome-wide association study of gut microbiota in type 2... | reverse complement strand
CAATTATGATACCTTAATTATATCAGATATATGATTTTACGACCACTTTTTCAGTAGTGTCCTGCCAGAAGCAGGATTCCCTCTACAAGAATAACCGGTTTCGGATCGATTCTGATCACCTTGTCAGAACGGTTATGTTTCGTATAATCATAAACCGGGCACTCGATTGATTTTCCCTCTTTTAACTGCTTCAGATGCTCTACCAGAAGCTCTGTCTCCAGTGAATCCGGATGGTCATAATTTACAGTTACTCTCTGTTCAAAAGGAACTCCGTCCTGTCTGCGGTAATAGTTGTCATGATAAAGAACAACTACATCATCTCCGAAATAATCTTTAATCCTGTTTGTAAAAGTAGATTTACCAGAGCCGGAACCTCCGGCAACTCCAATCACAATGCTTCCCATTTTTGTTTTTCCTCCATTGGCTGTATATTAACTGCTATGTGCTTCATTTCATGCAGCGTATATTTCTGCAATTTATTTCTGATTTTTATTCTTTGTATTATAATTTAGTCCGAATTCCTCCGGCATAAAGCGCGGGCAGATATTCTCTGAAGTACAGATTACAGTGGAGGAAAGACGTGTACCGATTCCACATGCCTCTTTTAATGTTTTTCCATAAGTAAGTCCTGCACAAGTTCCTGCAAAGAAAGCATCTCCCGCTCCCGTAGTATCAACTACATCTACCTTCATAGCCGGACATACGCCATATCCGCCATTCTGATCTGCATATACAGCGCCCTGTCCTCCCATTGTCACGATCATCTGTGGAATACGTGCGGATTTCACACGTTCTGCAAGGATTTTAGCCATCTTTTCCGGTTCTGTCTGACTGTAATCTTCAGAGAAAAGAATACCTGCTTCCTGTTCATTACATACGAAACAGGAGGTTCTTTTCAGAAAGTCTCTTCGCTCTACAGCAATACTCATATTGGATACCATTGCATATACTTTCTTATTATATTTCTCTGCATACGCAAAGGTTTTCTTAACGATTTCTCTGTCTGTATCAATCTCTATCGCAATGCTGTCTGCGTCCTTAAAAATCTCATCTCCACACTCATCCAGAATATATTCCACCGGTGTGTGATCTGGTCTCTTGGAAACAGAAGCAACTACATCTCCATTATTATCAAAGATTGCCATCCATGTTCCCATGCCGTTTGGTACTTTACGCATATAACTTGTGTCTACTTTATGGCGTTCCAGTTTACGGATAACTTCCTCTCCCATGGCATCGTCATTTACGAGACTGATAAATGTTGGTTTAAGTTCCAGATTTGCAATATCCTCTGCTACATTTCTGCCTACGCCGCCATGAATCTGTGCGATAGTTCCTACGTTTCTTCCCTGAGGAATATAAGATGCTATGGAATATCCCTTTATATCAATAAATACATCTCCGATCACAACAATTCCCATACTTTGAATTTACTCCTTTGTTCCTTATTTTTTCATCTTTTTTGAAGACCTTTTCGCTGTACTAGTCATTGACGCTATGATAGCATAAAAAGCTTTTTCCGTAAAGTTTCTAATTTTTTCGACCTTATTCTTCACTAATCATAAAAATGTCCGGGAAACTTTTTTTAATTATAAGAACATTACAGAATAATTTTTCATAACATAAAAAATCCCCGTCTGCTGCACATTATTTCAGACAGTAGATCGAGGATTTTAATCAATAGTCAATCGGATATTCGCAATCCGCTTTCGCTACTTGCTCATAACCAAATAACTGCTTCGCAGTTTATCAGAAGGGGCTTGTACCCCTTCTGATACAAGCAAGTCCCCACCCACTGCTTATTGCTCTTCGCAATTGAAGCAGGGGACTTACTTGATTTGGTTAAATAATGAATGCCGCAACAAAACGAACGATCAGTGCAACGATCCATGCAACCACACACTGCCACACAACTACACCTATGGCCCATTTTCCGCCAAGTTCACGTTTCACTGACGCGATTGCAGCCACACATGGAGTATAAAGCAGGCTGAATGCAAGCAGTGATGCTGCTGCCAGTGGTGTCAGTACAGAAGCAATGCTTCCACTGAAAAGCACTTCCAGTGTCGATACCACGCTTTCTTTTGCCATAAATCCACTGATAAAAGCGGTGCAGATTCTCCAGTCTCCCAGACCAAGTGGCTTAAAGATTGGAACCAGAAGTCCGGCTGCCATTGCCAGAATACTGTCAGAAGAATCTTTTACCAGATTCAGATGCAGGTCAAAACTCTGGAGGAACCAGACAACCATAGTTGCAAGCAGGATTACAGAAAACGCTCTCTGCAGGAAATCTTTTGCCTTTTCCCACAGTAACTGTGCAACGTTCTTCGCTCCCGGCAGACGATAATTTGGAAGTTCCATGACAAACGGCACCGGTTCTCCTTTGAAAAGAGTACCATTGTACAGAAGTGCCGCCAGGATTCCCACAAAAATACCAAGCAGGTATAATCCTGTCATAATAAGCCCGCCTTTCTTTGGGAAGAATGCATTCACAAAGAAAGAATAGATTGGAAGCTTCGCAGTACAGCTCATAAACGGTGTAAGCAGAATCGTCATCTTTCTGTCACGTTCACTTGTAAGGGTACGCGTTGCCATAACCGCCGGAACCGTACATCCAAATCCAATCAGCATCGGCACAATACTTCGACCGGATAAACCAATCTTTCGCAGAAGCTTATCCATCACAAATGCCACACGTGCAATATATCCACTATCCTCCATAAGGGACAGGAAGAAAAACAGAGTAACAATTACAGGAAGGAAACTCAAAACACTTCCCACACCTGTAAAGATGCCATCAATTACCAGACTGTGCATGGCACTGTTTACATTGGCAGCTGTCAATGCTGCATCGGTCAATGCAGAAATCTTATCAATTCCTATTTCCAGGATTCCCTGAAGCCACGCACCGATTACATTGAATGTCAGATAAAAAACAAGTGCCATAATTCCTATAAAACAAGGAATCGCTGTATATTTTCCTGTCAGGATCCTGTCGATCTTTTCACTTCGAATCCTCTCCTTGCTCTCTTTTGGCTTTACAACGGTCTGCTCACATAATCGCTCGATAAAGTCAAAACGCATATCCGCGATTGCAGCACTCCTGTCGACCTGGCGTTCTGTCTCCATCTGCTGTACGATATGTTCAAGCATCTCCGTCTCATTGGTGTCTAGCTTCAGTTTCTCCATGATCAGAGGATCTCCCTCGATTGCCTTGGTTGCGGCAAAACGAGGTGGGATGCCTGCCAGCGCCGCATGGTCCTCGATTAAATGCATTACCGCATGAATACAGCGGTGAACAGCACCGTCATGGTCATTCTTATCGCAAAAATCCTGGCGCAGCGGATGTTCCTGATATTTTGCTATATGTAATGCGTGATTTACAAGTTCATCAACACCTTCATTCTTTGCCGCCGAAATAGGGATTACCGGAACTCCCAACAATGCTTCCATCATATTTACATCAATGGAACCCTGATTTCCCAGCACCTCATCCATCATATTTAATGCAACGACCATCGGAATGTCCATTTCCAGAAGCTGCATGGTAAGGTACAGATTTCTCTCTATGTTTGTCGCATCAACAATATTGATGATCGCACTTGGTTTCTCATCCAGAACAAAATTTCTGGAAACGATTTCCTCACTGCTGTAAGGTGACATAGAATAAATTCCCGGAAGGTCGGTAATCTCTGTATTTGGGTGTCCCTTAATAGAACCTGTTTTACGGTCTACAGTTACTCCCGGAAAATTCCCTACATGCTGATTAGAGCCTGTCAGTTTGTTAAATAATGTAGTCTTTCCACAGTTCTGATTTCCTACCAGTGCATAAGTCAGAGTAGTTCCTTCCGGCAGAGGATGCTCGTCTTTCTTGGAGTGATACTTTCCTTCCTCTCCCAGTCCCGGATGTTCTGCGTCACTCATAGACTCAATTCCTTTATGACTTCTGCTTCTTCTTGGAATCTGCTCAATCTCTATCTGTTCTGCTTCTGCCAGTCTTAAGGTCAGCTCATATCCATGCACCTGCAGTTCCATCGGATCTCCCATAGGCGCAAATTTTACAACCGTAACCTCCGCACCGGGAATCATACCCATATCCAGGAAATGCTGACGTAAGGCACCTTTTCCACCAACCGATCTGATCACGGCACTTTTTCCAATTTCCAAATCTTTTAATGTCATTGTCGTTCGCTCTTCTTTCGTTTTGTCATTTGGTTGTTATTGGCTAATGATTAATTATTATCAATAATTTATCCATCGAAGATAGCTTATACTAACTGATAATTTTTGTCAAGTAGGACAGGCAGTGGAAAAAATTATAGATACAATATTTCCTATAAATTTTTTTCATATTACAGAAATGAAAAATATTACAGAAATAAAAAACTCAGATGAATTTACCTTATCATCCGAGTTTCCTGAATTCATCCAGACAAATCACAACATCTGTCCCGACATTTATTTGATTTTTTATTAGTGAATCTTTTAGCAGTATTTATATATTTATTTCCTGCTTCTGCTTTTTTATATATCAGAGTCCGATAGCGCCTGTGATATCGCCATTAATTACATAGTATGCTTTATATTCTTCCGGTTTAATATAAATCTTAACGTCTTTAAGATCTTTCTCCTTCTTGCCCATTTCTTCTGTCCAGATCTTCTTTACATTCTCTAAAACATCTTTTGCATAGACTTCTTTGCCCATGAACTGAACGTATACTTCTGCAGTTGCTTCTTTCTTAGCAGTTCTTCTGGTAGTTGTCTTCTTCTCTGCTGCTTTTGCAACTGGCTTTTCTGCAGCTTTTTCAGCAGTTTTTTCAACTGGTTTCTCTGCAGCCTTCTTTGTTGTTCTTCTTGTAGTTGTCTTCTTTGCTGTAGTTTTAGTTGTTTTTGCTGCCTCTTTCTTTGCAGTTTCTTTGTTATCGGTTTCTTTCTTCTCAGCTTCTTTGTTTACAGCTACTTCTGAAGCAGTTGTCTTTGCAGGAGCCTCTTTAACTTTGGTTGTCTTCGCAGTGGATGTATTGAGATCTGCTGTAGTTTTTTTTGTTGCCATTTGATAGCCTCCTTACAAGGTATAATTATTCTTTTTATGGAAATAGAATACTACTAATCTCCTGTTTTTGCAATGATTTTTGCCTTTACATGGAAAAATTACTACAAACAGACAGCCTTTGCCTATATTCTTTCGCTCCCATTTTGTGCAAAATTACTTATAATCCCAGATTCTGCAAATCTTCTTTCATATACTCAGACAGCCTTTTCTGCAATTCCTGATTCTGCGGAAGGCTTAAATCTTCATCCAGAGAAAGAATATCTGCCGCTGTCTCACTGGCTGCTTTCAGGATATCCGCATCCTGATAAATATCTCCAAGTTTAAACTCCAGCAGACCACTCTGGCGGATTCCAAACAAATCTCCAGGGCCTCGAAGCTTCAGATCTTCCCCTGCGATGTAAAATCCATCATTAGATTTATTCAGAATTTCCAGACGTTTCGAAGTCTCCTTCGCCCCATTTCCCTGCATAAAAATACAATAGGATTGATATTCTCCACGCCCTACACGCCCACGAAGCTGGTGAAGCTGTGCCAGTCCAAAACGCTCCGCATTCTCCACCATCATCACTGTCGCATTTGGCACATTCACGCCTACCTCCACAACCGTCGTCGACACAAGAACCTGGATTTCTCCCGCTGCAAAAGCCTCCATGACCGCATTCTTCTCTTTCGCCTTCATCTTCCCATGAAGAGACGCCACCTTAATATCCGGTGGAAAAACATTCCGTAACTTCATCGTATAATCCAGAACATTCTCTCCATCCATGCCCTCACTCTCTTCAACCATCGGACAAATCACATAAATCTGACGTCCCTGACGGATCTGCTTCTCCATAAAAGAATAAGCCTTGGGCCGATAAGAAGTATCCACAACACAATTCTTAATAGGAAGTCTCTGCGCCGGAAGCTCATCAATCACAGAAATATCCAGATCACCATAAATAATGATAGCAAGAGTACGTGGAATCGGTGTTGCACTCATTACCAAAACATTCGGCGGATTTCCCATCGTCGTCAGGGCTTCCCTCTGCTTCACACCGAAACGGTGCTGCTCATCCGTAATAACAAGCCCCAGATTATTATACTGCACCTTCTCCTGTATCAAAGCATGCGTTCCTATGACCAGATTCGCCTCTTTCGATGCGATCAGCGCATATTTTTCCCGCTTCTCCTTCGCCGTATCCGATCCGGTAAGCAGTACCGGATGACCAAATTCTATATTATGCTCCTGCAACAACTTCTCCATCGCCTGAAAATGCTGCCTCGCCAAAACCTCCGTCGGCGCCATCAAAACAGCCTGATAACCATTCTCAACCGTCATAATCATCGCCAGAAAAGCCAGAATTGTTTTTCCGCTTCCCACATCTCCCTGAACCAGTCTGGACATCAACGCCTGGCCACTTAAGTCCCTCTCAATTTCATGCCAGACATTCAGCTGAGCCTTCGTCAAGTCATACGGCAAATCCTCTATAATCTTCTCCGTCGTCCAGACAGGATGCATCGGAAACTCATTCGGCGCCTCTTCCGTCTTCTCCTTCAACCTCTGCACCGCAAGAATAAAAAGAAGAAACTCATCAAACACCAGACGCCTCCTGGCAGATAACAACTCCTGCATATTCTTCGGAAAATGAATCGCCGGAACTGCAAAATTCCTGTCTGCCAGATGATACTTCTCCTTATATTCATCCGCCAGATACTCCGCCTGAAGATTCTGCTCCTTTAACACCTGATGAAGCAGCTTCACGATTGTCTTATTCGAAAGCCCTGAAGTCAGCCCATAAATCGGCTGAAGACTATACAGAATCTCCTCATAAGCCGCCGGAGTAAAAATCTCCGGATGCTCCATCTGCAGCTTTCCCTGCTTTCTCGCGATTCTTCCCCTCAGAATAAAAGCACACCCTTTTCTCACCGTAGAACGCAAATACGGCGCATTAAACCAGGTAACCGAAAGCCTCCCTGTAAGATCCGCCACCGTAGTTGTAATCACTTGAAGATTTCTCACCTGATTCACATATACCCCTGTAACAACCGTCCCGGAAATTGCCACAACAGAGCCCTCCTCCACTGCTTTAATCTCCACCGGCTCCTCATACGCATCATAATTCCGGGGATAATAACTCAACAGCGACTCCACATCCGTCACCCCGATTTTCGAAAACAGCTTCTCTGTTTTCTCACCTACACCCTTCAACGTACGCAAAGATGTTGACATATACCACAGCTTCCTTTCTTTCCATAAATATTTCGTATCACATTTAAATACCAGGCAGGAAAATTATTTGTTTTTAATAGCTTGGAATATCTTAGAGCCTGAAACCGCATATAAAAACAAATAATTTTCCTGCCGTCCCCTATTGAAATACGAAAACGGATATACCTCACCTCTCCGGCGACCTATATCCGTCCTCATTTACCTATAAATATTCATTTAAATCCTAACGACCATTATTCAACGGAAATAACATAATAATAAATCGGCTGTCCGCCCGCATTAAGTTCCACATCACAATCCGGATAAGCCTCCTCAAGTGCTGCTGCCAGTTCCTCAGCTTCCGCTTTCTCAGTATCAGCACCATAATAAATACTGATCACCTCAGAATCCTCATCCACCATCTCTGCAACAGTCTCCTTCGTAACTTCCACACGATCCTTACCAACAGCCAGGATTCCATGATCACCGATACCCATGATATCTCCCTCATGAATCTCCTTATCATCAATTCTGGTATCACGAACCGCATAAGTAACCTGTCCCGTCTTGACATTCTCGATTGCCTGAAGCATTGCCTCTGTATTCTCAGCACTGTTCTTCTCAGGCACATAGCTGATCATAGCAGTGATTCCCTGCGGAATTGTCTTAGTCGGAACAACTACGATTTCTTTATCTTCTGTAAGATCTCTTGCCTGATTTGCAGCAAGAACAATATTCTTATTATTCGGGAAGATATAGATGGTCTTTGCATTTACTTTTGCGATTGCATTCAGCATATCTTCTGTACTTGGGTTCATTGTCTGACCACCTTCGATCAGATAGTCTACACCCAGTTCCTTAAAAATCTCTGTCATTCCATTACCAACAGATACGGAGATAAACCCAACTTCCTTCGGAGGCTGTGCTGCTACTTCTTTCTCTTCCTGTTCAGCCTGCTCTTTCGCCAGCTTCTGGGCATCTTTGATCAGTTTCTCCTGATGTTCCTCACGCATATTGTCAATCTTCATGCGGGAAAGAGCACCAAATGTAAGAGCTTTCTCGATTGCCTGTCCAGGATGATTTGTATGAACATGTACTTTCACGATTTCATCATCTGCGACAAGAACGATAGAATCACCCAGTGACATAAGGAATTTCTTGAATTCATGCTCTGTCTCCCCGGACATCGGCTGATTCAGAAGAATGATAAATTCTGTACAATAGCCAAATTTAATGTCAGCCTCTGTCTGAGCATCAATCTTAGTTACTGCAGGTCCTTTCGCTTTATCAAACTGAGTATAATCGATCTCTTTACCAAGGAAACCATCATATGCACCATGATATACTTCCAGGAGTCCCTGTCCGCCAGAGTCCACTACTCCTGCTTCTTTCAGAACAGGAAGCATCTCCGGTGTCTTCGCCAGAGTTTCCTCTGCATGAGCAATCACACCTTTAAAGAATGTATCCAGATCCTCTGCTGTCTCTGCAATTTCAACAGCTTTCGCAGCTGCTTCTCTTGCAACAGTAAGAATTGTTCCTTCTTTCGGTTTCATAACCGCCTTGTATGCAGTCTCCACACCTTTCTCCATCGCTGCTGCGATAGCGCTGGCATCCAATTCCTTGCTGCCTTTAACGCTCTTGGTAAAACCACGAAGAAGCTGGGAAAGGATAACACCTGAGTTACCTCTTGCACCGCGCAGAGAACCGGAAGAAATCGCTTTAGCCAGTGACTCCATATCAGGCTCTCCAAGAGATCCTACCTCTGCAGCCGCTGCCATAATTGTCATTGTCATATTGGTTCCTGTATCTCCATCCGGTACCGGAAATACATTCAGTTCATTGATCCATTCTTTCTTAGCTTCCAGATTCTTGGCTCCTGCAAGAAACATTCTGGAAAGTATTCTGGCATCTATGGTTTTGTTATTCACCACAAGTTCCTCCTCTATCCTAATCAATTGCACGTACACCTTCTACATAAATATCGATCTTATCAATCTCCATTCCTGTAAAGGCTTCGACTTTATATTTGACATTGCTGACAAGGTTGTCTGCAATTGTGCTTATATTCACGCCATATGCCACAATAACATGGAAATTCAGGCGGATTTTATTGTCCTCAGTAATTCTGACACTGATACCATGTTTCAGGCTGTTCTTACCAAGAAGCTTAACCAGTCCGTCTTTCATGCTGACTGCAGCCATACCTACGATACCAAAACACTCTACTGCAACGCTTCCTGCGTAGGTTGCGATTACATCTGTGTCAATTATGATCTGACCTAATCCGGAATCTATACGTCCATTCATATGGTTACCTCCAATTAATATATTGTATGTAAGTGTATTATAACCTCTTTTTACAGAAAAGGAAATATAATTTTTTGAGTTTTTTCCTTTTTTTGCTTGCAAAAGCACAATTCATCTGTTACAATGTAATCTGTTGAACACAAGGTTACTGTTTTAGACACCAGGCACACAGCAGACAGTAACAATAAAGCGTCAAGGAGGTGCTATCATGGCTAAATGTGCAATCTGTGAAAAAGCTGCTCATTTCGGAAATAATGTAAGTCATTCACATAGAAGATCCAATAAAATGTGGAAATCTAACGTAAAATCCGTTAAAATCAAAACTGCTGAAGGCGGAGCTAGAAAGACATATGTATGTACTTCTTGCTTAAGATCCGGTAAAGTAGAAAGAGCATAATAACACCAATTGCCCCTGTTTTTACAGGGGTATTTTTTTACCTTTTAGAAAATCAGCCTCTCATTTCCAATGATCCAATGGATATTTACAATTACATGAAACTTACCTAATCTGTTAAAATCCACAATTATCAGATAAAAATATAAGAGACCACAGTCTGCCAGATATTCTACAAAATTTTATAGAAATCATGGCCGATCCTGTAGTCTCTTTTTCTTTTATATATTATTTTCAGTGGCAGAAAAGATGATATCCCAGCAGCAGGAAAATTCCGGCTGAAACTACCAGGATCACATTCTCTGCGATCAATAATCCGATCACCATCCCAAGCCCTATGAAAAACAGCATAAAACCTATCAGCTTTTCCAATTCTTCTGCACCTTTTCTTTTTCATTGGTTTGATATATTTTATGCAAAAACTCTATTATGAATGCCTATAACGGATTTCTGTCTTATTTTTCAGGCTCACTGATTGGTTCATCGTCACCTTTTCCTGATGTGAAACGATCCACAAAATCCGGCACCATATCAAGAATCTTGGTCAGTCCATCCTGATTCTTCACGTTGACAAGTTTGGTTGTTCCATTCTGAATTACAAGCACTGCGCATGGAGTCATCTTTCCGGCCATTCCACCGCCTCCGTTATCCTTCTTCTCTCCTGAGAAAGCACCGGCACCTACGCCAAAAGAGACATCCATCAGAGGAAGGATGATCGTGTCGCCTACATGGATTGCTTCTCCCACTACAGTTTTTGCAGAGATAAAGCTGTCCATTCCCTTGAATAATGAGTTTACAGTTTCTTTAAAGTTATTTTCGTTTGCCATGGTCATGCCCTCCTGGTTTTCCAACGTTTTATAACGTATTTTATATTTTTATCAAAATAAATGATCAATGCAGCGCGCAGAAAAACAAATCCATAGATTCTGCCTTTTGCCCTGATATTTCCCTGCAGATAATTCTCTCCATCAAAGCGAGGATTGATCTGAACACAGTTCTTATGAAAAGGAATTGTCATACCAAGTACAGCAAGTGCTGTTCCCGTCAGAGCCGGATCTTCAAAAGAAAATGCAACCTGTCCTTCTATCTTTGTAGGGAAAATAAGAAGAAATTTCGCATGTTTCCACACCAGAGTTCTGGCAGCTTTTACTCTCGGATGTTCGAGAAAAGATTTCCACCAGGACAGATTATTTTTGACTTTCTTGAGTGTCCTGCGAATATTTTGCAATTTTGTCCGAATTCCTTTGAATATATTTCGAATTCGGTCATATATTCTTTTAATAAAAAACGTTTTCTGTTCTGAAACCTCCTCTGAAGCTGTATCTTCTGGTTGAATTTTATTTTCATTTGTCACCGTTTCAGTATTTTCTGATTCATTATCTGGTTTGTGCTGGTCCTGTCCTATACTTTCTTCATTTTCATTGATTTTAGTATGGTTTTCAGTAGAATTTACACCTTGGTCTGCCGAATCATTCAATAATTTTGCTTCTGATTCATGCTCTTCATTCTTTGAATTTACCGCCTCAGATCTCGAATTTTTTGTACCAGATTTCGATTTCTTTGAAGTGTTCTTTGTATTCTTTGTATTTTCCGAATCTGATTTTTTCTTCTGGCGTTTCTTCAATAATTTATCTACGGGAATTCCAAATAGATGAAACGACATTTCCATCTGCCGATCTTTCCATTCAGCTTTCAGCGAAACTCCATGAAATAACCAGCTTACAACACCTTCTCCTTCTATCTGATTCCAGGCGCCTTCTGTCTTAACAGCTGATGCCTTATATCTCACAGGGCAGAACAGAACAAGAAGCACTGCCAGTAAAAGAAGTCCCAGCAGGATCCCCAGTATGATCAATATAAACTTAAGGATCAGCCATAAAATATGTAACATATTCTCACCTGTTTTCTATATATTCAGCTATTGCAAAGGTTCCTGTCTCCGTATACATTTCATCAATCAGGCTCCTCACCATCTCCAGAGCTTCTTCCTTACCCTTTGCCATTCCTATGATTTCAGGACAGATTCCGTAAAAGCTCTTCTGGAATAACATCGCTGCCGGAATAATATCCATAAGATTAGATGGATTTTCTGATAATGTAAGAAGATAAATGCCTGGCACCAGTTTTCCACTATTTAATTTCTTTTTTATCTTACCGGGATTCTTTACAGATTCCCCTGCCAGAAAATTCTCCTGCCACTTTAGCATCTTACACCCTCTCTCATTTCTGCCTACACCAAATCAATAAGCTTATCCTTTTTATTTCTCAGTCTTATATCCCAACAGTCATCTCTTCTGTAACGTAATCCATTTAAAGTATTCCCGTTTTCTCCGGAATTTAAACCGGGCTGCGTCGTAAAAACACAGCCCTGTTCTCGTTAATAATACTTATGCTGTTTTCCCCAGAGTCCGTTGCTTCTCATTTCCAGATATTCCTGATAAGCACGTTCTACAATCTGCTTTTCATTGGAAAATCTCAGCAGATGGTAGATCTCATGGAATTTGTAATATCCGGAATCTACAAAAAACTCTTCTCTTTGGGGCTTACTATGATAATTATCCGCAGTCATCAGATACCAATGTACCTCTTTGGAAACCACGTCCTCCGGAACGGTAAAGTTATATTGGCTCTTCCCGATATATTTCACAATGGTCGCACGCACTCCAGCCTCTTCCATCACTTCCCGCAATGCCGTCTGTTCATGCGTCTCACCTGGTTCCACTGTTCCCTTCGGTAATACCCAGCCCTCATAACGGTTCCTGTAAGATTTATACAATGTAAGAATCTTACCCCGATGAATTACCACACCGCCACAGCTCGTTGCTTCTATCATAATGCAATCCCTCCTGTTTTGCGTGGTATTATAAACTGAATATAGTATACCTCTTTTTCCCAAAACCCGCAACCCGTAAATATGAAATCATTGCCGTTGTTACTGTTGTTACTGTTCACTCCGTTCTCAGTAACACGCTTCGCGATGCACAGAATTTATGCTAATCGCATAAATTCGCGCGGTATGTCTCGGGTTTTCTGTGACCTTCGCTCACAAAAAACACCTCGCGGGATACTACCTGTGAATAGTAACTTACTGTTCACATTATTGTTCACACACCGCTATTCCAGGATACACAAGCCAAATTTCAATTGCTGCTGGCAAGCCAGAATAAATTGGGACTGTATTACTGAGAAGATAATGAACATTAATGCTACCGATATTGCTGGATATAAACTAAATGCTCTGTTCAAAGATTTTTTCAAATTTCTCATTGAACAGAGCATTTCTTTAATTATCAGTTGTCATAATAATATGCGTCAAAAATCTGTCCGGCAATCGGGACTGCTGCTTCGCTTCCCGTACCACCATTCTCAACGATAATAGCTACCACGAGATCTGGATTATCTACATTCGAATAACCGATAAACCAGGAATGGCTGGAGCCATTTTCATCAAATTCCGCAGATCCGGTCTTGCCTGCTACCGTATATCCTCTTCCATTCAGTGCAGATGCCGTTCCATTCTCTACAACACCTTTCATCAGTTTTCCAAGGATATTCGCCTCGTTTGTAGTCATTAATTGTTTATAGCTCTCCGGTTCTGTTGTCTTGACCGTTTCTCCGTCTGAGCTGACTATCGAATCAATCAGATATGGTTTCATCAGTTCGCCACCATTTGCGATCGCACTGGTAATCAACGCCATATGCATTGGAGATACCAGGGTATTTCCCTGACCGATTGCAGTCTGCATAACCTCTGCCACCGAAGACTTACCATTTAATGTAAACGTACTCTTTTTATAAGAAGTAAGAGGAAGGCTCTTATTAAAAAGAAGATTCTCTGCCGTCTTTTTCAAAGAGCTTCCACCAAGCATAGTTCCAATCTCCGCAAATGCACTGTTACAGGAATTGGCAAAAGCACTGTAAAAGTCTTCCTGTCCATGAACTGTTCCACCATAACAGCTGATTGTATGATCTTCCATGGTGATGCTACCCTCACAGAGATAAGAAAAACCTTCCAGACTTCCCTTTGTTCTGAAATAGTCAAGAGCAGTTACCACTTTGAATGTAGAACCCGGAGGATACGCTCCGTTGGTCGCCCTGTTCAGAAGGCTACTGTCATTGGAATCATTAACCAATGTATCCCAGTTCTGGGAGATCGTATTTGGATCAAAATCCGGCTTGCTCAATTCCACCAGAATCTTTCCCGTAGATGGTTCAATCGCAACTACCGCACCTCTTCTGTCTCCAAGGGCATTATATGCCGTTGTCTGAAGATCAGCATTTAAGGTTGTCACTACAGAATCACCCGTATTCTTCTGATTCAGAAATTCATTTTTTATCTGATTCAGAAAGAATTCGTGAGATGTCAGAAGCTGGAAGTTTGCTTCTGATTCCAGTCCGCTTTTTCCATTTGTATCATATCCAACCACATGAGCAAACATATTTGCATATGGATAGGTACGCTCCTCTGTCCCATCTTCATAAACATTAGTCTGGGCAAGCACCTGCTCATCCGCAGATATGATCTTTCCCCTGACAACTCTGTCTGAAAATGTATCCTGTCTTGTATTATACGGACTGTTGATAAAATCATCGCTCTTTGCATAATTAAAGTAGACCAGATACCCGATCATGCTGACAAAGATCAGCACAAAAAAACAGGATACCAGTGTATATTCCCGATTACCGGGTCTTCTTTTTTTAGAAATCTCCTGAGCCTTGCGCTTCTGACGCTTCCTGAGCTCTTTGCGCCGCTTCTTTTCTTCGATATCTCTCAATTTCTTCGTCCTCATCTTCTCTCAAAATATACAATCCCTGAATAATTGCCAGCATCAGCACCGTACTCGCCACAGAGCTTCCTCCGTAGCTGACCAATGGAAGTGTCACACCTGTCATAGGGATGAATTTCGTTGCTCCGCCTATTGTCAGAAATACCTGAAATGCATATTCCGTACCAAGACCAAGCGCGATCAGTTTATAAAATGGCTTCTTTATCTTAAGTGCAATATTTACAATCATCAGAAAGAAATTCATACATACAAGGATCAGACAGATTGCAAAAATACACCCCAGTTCCTCACAAATGGCGCTGAATATAAAGTCATTCTTAACAACCGGAATCTTCTCAGGGGAGCCCTGGCATAATCCCATTCCAAACCATCCGCCGGTTCCAATCGCAAACAATGACTGAACGATCTGATATCCTTCATTCTGATATACTGCCATAGGATCTTTCCATGCTGTCACCCTCTGGCGTACATGCCCAAACAAATGATATGCAATAACTGCTCCGACCGAACCGCCGCCAAGGCCAAGCGCCAGATATCCTACATTCTTGGAAGCAACATAAATCATCACGAGGTATGCCGCAAAGAAGATTACCGCACTTCCCAGGTCTCTGGAAAGCACCAGGATACCAACATGAAGCCCTGCCACGATAGTAGCCTGGACTACTTTTGAAAAATCTGCACCATTTCTCAATAATGCTGCCATAAAAAATACAAATGTGATCTTAATTGCCTCTGATGGCTGAATTCCCATCAGAGAAAGCTTCGCTCCATAGCTTGTCTGTGCAAGCACAAGTACCGCCGCCAGCAGGACAATTCCGATTCCGGCATAAACCCATGTCAGGTCTTTGAGAAATTTCATTTTTCGGATCAGTACCGGAACGACAAGTGCTGCCACATTCACACCGGTTACGATCACCAGCTGTCTGGTTGCCGTTGATACATCTAATCTGCACAGCATGATAAATCCAACGCTCAGAAGCATGCACATATTATTCAGCAGTAAAATCGATGCTTTCTTATATATAAGTCTGTACAGAATCTGGATTCCTGCAAAAAACGCCATCATCTCTACATAAAACAGAATGACCTGAAACTTACCAGTCTTCAGGTAGATGACCAGAAACGCAGTGAAGTCCATAAAAAAGATAAGCATCAGCTGCTGCCGCAGCGATTCGTTTCTCTCTTCCTCACTCTGCTGTTTCACCAGATAGAAACAGTGAAAAGTATAAATTACCATCAGGGTAAGGATCACATACTTGGATAATTCTACAATTACATTAATCATATGCCTTACTCGGCTCCTCTTTTAAAATGTCCCTTAGTATAGTCCCGCTTCGGAGGATTCTTCTCATTCAGATAAACGTCCCTGAACTCTTCATAAATCTTTACTGCATCCTGCGGTTTCTCAATTGTGAATGCAAGTCTCAGGGAAGAAACACCCAGTCTGTCTATCTGTGATTTTTCCTTCAGCAGACCATAAGGGATACTGTTGTAAATGATATTATAGCAGGGTATGCGGGAATTTGTATTCTCCATTTTCCATGGATTACATACACATTTGGCTGTAAATTCCTTATCATAGCGGTCCTTCATAGTCACCCACTCTTCTTTATGATTACACCCATAAACATTCTTATGCACGCATTGAGCAGAAATCATAAGCGGCAGATAGCCATAAATGAGCATTTCGCTATTCTGATTATCTCTGTGACGGATTTCTCCCTCATTTAGCTCAAGAGGCACTGTATTGCGCATAACATGCTGTCCGATCCAGAAATCAACTGCTTCGTCATTCCATGTATACATGCTGTGATCCAACACACATTTCTCTGCAAGCCCGGCTTTCTTAAGAATTGCAAAAGTTTCCAGGTTTCTTACAAGAAATCCTGTCATTCCTCTGTCCAGCCAGTTATCTATCTGGGCAAGAAGATTTTCCGGAAATTCTCCTCTCATAATGTGTGGCAGTGACAGATACATCTCCATTCCTCTGCTCACGCCTTCATCAAGACAGGCTTCCATCGCATCACCGTTAAGGTACATTCCCTGTATCCCTTCTCTTTTATATAACGCAAGAGCGGTGGATTTTTCTTCACATGATATATAAATTGGCAGCGTTTTTTGTATTTTATCCGCTTTTTTGTTTGTATGCTGACTGTTTTTTTCTACTTCTTCTCTTCTATATGATTTGAGGATTTCTTCTTCCAATGATTCCAACGCCTGTCTGCGGACTTCATTCAACATTTTCATCGGGATAAAAATGCTCTCATCCATCTGAATTTCCAGATTCTCCCACTCATATTCCGTATTTCCGAGCTTCTCCATCTGTGAGCGGATACGTTCCTCAGTCAGCGGTTGATTCTGTGCATACTGCACTTCTCCAAGGGATGCAGATCCATGAATTCCCCTGCAGGATACATCCAGTATAGCAGGACTTCCCGGGAAAAGAATTAACGTTCCCTGAATTTTTTCTTTCTTTTTTCTTAATACAGGCGTGATATCTCCAGTCTTCTTCTCATTTGTGAACGCCATCATAGATGGACCATTCTGCATCTCATAGTATCCGGTACAGGAACCGCCTCTGTTAAACAAATCCAGCAGATATTGTCTGTCTTTCTCCGCTACTTTATAATTCTCAGCACCTTTCTCAAAAAGAATGTCCAGATATTTTCTATATACAGATGTTACTCCCGCTGTATATCCCGGCTGTTTCATTCTTCCTTCTATCTTAAGGGAAGTAACTCCTGCCTCAATAATCTGCGGAAGAATTTCTATTGTAGAAATGTCTTTCAAACTCAGCGGACATACTTCTTTCTGAAATTTATCCTGTCGGTTTCTGCTACTCTGATTTTTATTTTCAAAATTTCTATTCGTACGATTTTTATTTATGTGACTCTTATTCGTACAGTTTTTACCTCTCTGATTCTCAGTTTCCTCCCTGTATTCTCCGCACAGTCCTGTCTGATACGGCAGGCGGCATGGCTGGGCACAACGTCCTCTGTTTCCGCTTCTGCCCCCAAGGATGCTGCTCATCAGACACTGTCCCGAATAACTGTAACATAATGCTCCATGGACAAACGATTCTATCTCTATCGGGCTTGTCTCATGCATTCTCCGGATTTCATCAAGGGAAAGTTCTCTGGCAGTTACCACGCGGGACGCTCCCTGCTCTTCCAGAAACTTCATTCCCTCAGGACCAGTTACCGTCATCTGTGTGCTGGCATGAAGATGCATTCCCGGAAACATCTCCCTGATCATCTTAAACACACCCAAATCCTGAACGATCACCGCATCCAAGCCTTCCTTATAATACGGAAGCAGATAATCATAAAGCTGTTCAGAAAGTTCTCTGTTCTTTAGAAGCGTATTTACTGTCAAATACAACTTCTTCCCATGAATATGCGCAGTATCTATCGCACGAAGAAGTTCCTCTTCACCGAAATTCTTTGCATAGGCTCTCGCACCAAATGCTGCGCCACCCACATAAACCGCATCTGCTCCTGCACCGATTGCAGCCTCAAATCCCTCATAGGAACCCGCAGGTGCCAGAAGTTCTATCTCTTCTCTTCTCACTTACATACCTCATTCCAAAATATTATTCATTCTATAGCAATTCTACAAAATAATACAAATAAGACAGTCCAGCAGAGTGCGAAGGACAAGGAAGATATCTGCCGGCGTGCTGACGCACGACAAAGATATCTGACGCGGGACTTCACGCTCTGATGGTCTGGATTAATTGCATTATTTTTGGGAATTGCTATAAAAGCACTAACAAATCATAAAGGGGAAATCACCGAAGCAATCCCCCCTCTTATTATTTCAGCAGCTCGTCGATCTGCTTTTCCAGTTCTTTATTCTTTCCTTCCAGAAGGCTCTTCTGTTCAAGTGCTTCCTGCTCATTCTTCTGAGCTTCCTCAATCTGCATGCGAAGCGAAATCAGTTCATGCTTCAGATCATACATCTCCTGATCCTTCTGCTGTAAATCCTGTTCAAAAATCTCCGCCTGCTTCTTTGCCTTAAAATAATCATCCGTAATATTCAGGCTTAAAAGTGTATGCTTAGTTTCCATCGGCTGTCTGCTGTAACCAGGCATACCGCTTAATTCATCCATCTTTTTATTTATATAGGATGCTACTTTCTGGAAATATTCTTCCGATTCATAACCTCCCAGCGTAATAATCTTACCTCCTATGATTACCTTTGCTGTATTTTTGACCGCCATCCGTACGAGCCTCCTGTATCTTAATTATTACTATTTTTCAGTAATCTGAATTGTCTCTGTAAATATACATATATGTCATTTCCTGCCCATATCAGGCAAATAAAATCATCCAATTTACCATCAGGATTATCTGTCTCCTATTTATTGAGATTCTCAGACATTTACTTCATTATACTCGAAAGCGGTCGAAATGTATAGGAATTTTTAAAAAAGTTTTAATTTTTATCTCTTTAACAGTTTTTTTACTCAGTTTTTATCAGGCATCGGATACCCCAGATGTTTATACGCCAGTGCGGAAGCCATTCGCCCACGCGGTGTGCGGTTCAAAAAGCCATTCTGGAGCAGATAAGGCTCATACACATCCTCCAGAGTACCTGAATCCTCTCCAATCGCAGCCGCCAGCGTCTCCAGGCCGACCGGTCCGCCCTGGAAGTTCACGATCATGGTCTGCAAAATTCTTCTGTCAATCTTATCAAGTCCATACTGATCCACTTCCAACAGATTCAATGCAAAACAGGCCACATCATAAGTAATCCTGCCGTCATATTTCACCTGCGCGAAATCACGCACCCTCTTCAACAGACGATTGGCAAGTCGCGGCGTTCCCCTGGATCTCTTGGCAATCTCCGCAGCACCTTTCTCATCGATCTCCACTCCCAGAACCTGCGCTGAACGGATAATGATCGTCTGTAATTCCTCATGCGTATAAAATTCCAGATGGTGCATCACACCAAAACGATCACGAAGCGGTGCAGAAAGAAGTCCTGCTCTCGTAGTTGCCCCTACCAGAGTAAACTTAGGCAGATCCAGACGAATCGACCTGGCTGAGGCACCCTTACCAATCATAATATCAATCGCATAATCCTCCATCGCAGGATAAAGCACCTCTTCCACCTGTCTGTTCAGACGATGGATTTCATCGACAAACAGAATATCTCCCTCCTGCAGATTATTCAAAATCGCCGCCATCTCCCCCGGTTTCTCAATCGCAGGACCGGAAGTCACCTTCATATGAACACCCATTTCATTGGCAATGATACCGGAAAGCGTCGTCTTACCAAGCCCCGGAGGACCATAAAACAACACATGATCCAACGCATCATGCCTCTGCTTGGCAGCCTCTATATATACTTTCAAAGTATTCTTAGTCTTCTCCTGACCAATATAATCATCCAGAGTCTGCGGACGAAGATTCCCCTCAAGCGAAAAATCCTCCTCCGTCACATCTGTAGTTATAATACGTTTCTCCATTTAATACTGCTCCTGACCTTTCAACAATCACTTAAAAATTCTTCAACGCAGCCTTCAGCAGTCCTTCCACATCATCCGGTGCCACATCCGTAACCTTACGCACAGCGCGAAGTGCATCTGTACTGCTGTAACCCAGCGCAACCAGCGCCTCCACAGCTTCCTGTCTGCCATCCGAAATCTCTCCAAGTCCCGCAACAGCCTTCTCCTGCTCATGAGCCAGCTTCAGTTCAAAAGCATCCTCCAGCTTCATCTTATCCTTCAACTCAAGAATCAATTTCTGAGCTGTCTTCTTACCAATTCCAGGAGCCTTAGACAAAGTCTTCACATCATCCGAAAGAATCGCAAATCTCAATTCATCCGCAGTAATTCCCGCCAGAACTCCAACAGCCGCCTTCGGCCCTACTCCGTTCACGCCCAGAAGCAGCTTAAACATCTGCAAATCATCCTTAGACCTGAAACCATACAACTGCATGGCATCCTCTCTCACATTAAAATAAGTATGAATCTTCACTTCCTCTCCCATATGAATCTGCGAAAGATCCGTACCTGTCATATATATCTCATACCCGATTCCCCCTGCCTCAACAATGACAGAATTCTCGGTCATATCCACCGCCGTTCCACGAACAAATGCAATCATAATGCTTCCTCCGTTTCCATCTTCATCACTTCTGAACCATCATAACACATCCCCTACCAGAACGCAAACATATATTCGAATTCCTGAAATAAATTTATTTAGTTTTTTCTAGTACAGCGCAGGACATTATTTAAAAAGAACTGCCATAGTTTCCCATAGCAGTTCTCTCCATAATCACTGAATAATATGTCTCGGGCAAGCCTCTTTGCAGGCTCCGCAGTTTGTACACTTACTGTAATCTATATGTGCACAGAAATTATTAACCGTAATTGCCCCATTCGGACAAGTCTTCTCACACTTCTTACATCCGATACATCCCACCTCACAGGCAGAAGTAACAGCCTTACCTTTTGCATGAGAACTACACTGTACAAATGTAGTCTGATCATAAGGAACAAGCTCGATCAGATGTTTCGGACATTTTGCAACGCACTTGCCGCACGCCTTACATGCCTCTTTGTCAACGACAGCCACACCATTCACTACATCAATCGCACCGAACGGACAGACCTTCACGCAGCTTCCGAATCCAAGACATCCAAATGCACATGCCTTCGCTCCGCCACCAGGAATGAATGCCATCATTTCGCAATCTTCCACGCCTGTGTACTCATAATTATCTTTTGTCTTCTCACAGGTGCCTGCACATTTCACATATGCAACCTGACGGGCTGTCTCAACAACCTCCTGTCCCATGATCGCTGCGATCACTTTGCCGACAGGCTCACCGCCTACAGGACATCCGTTTACAGGTGCCTCACCCTTTGCGATTGCTGCTGCCAGACCATCACAGCCAGGATAACCACAGCCACCACAGTTATTTCCAGGAAGAGCCTCACGTACGGCTACTTCTTTCTCATCTACTTCCACAGCAAATTTATTACCGGCCACTCCAAGGAAAATACCGATAAAAAGGCCTACTGCCGCAACCAGTACAGTTGCCGCGATAATTGCTCCTATATTCATACCAGTCCCCTCCTTAAATCAGTCCTGAAAATCCGAAGAAGGCAATTGCCATCAGTCCGGCTGTCAGCAGAACTGTAGGGAATCCCTGGAAGGATTTTGGAATGTCATTGTATGCGATTTTCTCACGGATACCAGCCATCAGCACGATAGAAATCGTAAAGCCGACTGCTGTTGCAAATCCGTTAACTGTTCCCTGAAGGATATTGTATCCTTTCTGTACGTTTGTAAGGGCAACACCGAGAACAGCACAGTTTGTTGTGATCAGAGGAAGATACACACCAAGTGCCTGATACAAAGAAGGCATTGCTTTCTTAAGGAACATCTCTACAAACTGTACCAGTGCAGCAATCAGAAGGATAAATACGATTGTCTGCAGATAAGTCAGGTTTGTAGGAACCAGAATAGCATTATAAATGATACCTGTCACAAAAGATGACAGTGTGATAACGAAAATGATCGCGCCGCCCATACCGGCTGCTGTCTCCACACTCTTTGAAACACCAAGGAAAGGACAAAGACCAAGGAACTGGCTGAGGACTACGTTATTTACGATTGCTGAGCTTACAAGTATGATCAAAAGTTCTTTCATAATCCATTACCCCCTTTTTCCCTTGCACATGGTATTTCCGCAGGCTGCACAGCTTCCGCCACAATCCGGATTACTCGGATCAATGCCACGTTTGGCAGCACCAAGTTTAAATTTGTTCTGTAATGCTGAAAGAGCTGCCAGAACAAAGAATGCTCCAGGTGCGAGAATAAAGATCGTAATTGGTTCATAACCAGCTTTACCTGCTGCAGCATCTGCCAGAGGAAGAATCTGGTGTCCGAAGATAGAACCGGCACCGATCAGCTCACGAACTGCACCGATACAGGTAATACTCAAGGTAAATCCAAGTCCCATACCAATACCATCAAATAAAGAAGCAATCGGTTTATTCTTGGATGCATATGCTTCTGCACGTCCAAGGATGATACAGTTTACTACGATCAGAGGAATATAGATTCCAAGAGAGTCATACAGACTTGGGATAAATCCCTGTAAAAGGAGCTGTACAACTGTTACAAATGAAGCAACAACTACGATAAATGCGGGCATACGTACTCTGTCCGGAATAAAGTTACGTAACAGAGAAATCATAAGGTTAGATGCCGCAAGAATTACGGTTGTTGTAAGTCCCATTCCGATACCATTAGTTGCAGATGTGGTGATGGCCAGTGTCGGACACATACCAAGCATCAGTACAAAGGTAGGATTTTCTTTGATGATTCCGTTATACAAACGTTCTGCAGGTGTGTTTGGTTTCATCACTGATTTCCTCCTTTCTCATACTGGAATGCACAAAGACCGGCGTTGACACCGTTTGTCATGGCATTCGTTGTGATCGTGGCACCACTTAAAGCATCAATCTGATTGTCCGCTGTGGCACCTGTTTTTGTATATTCAAATTTATCAACTTTCTTATCTTTGAACTGATCTTTAAATGCATCTGTGTTTGCTCTCATACCAAGACCTGCGGTCTCACCGATGGAAAGAATGGAAATTCCGTTTAATGTTCCATCATCCTGAATACCCATGGCAAACTGGATATCTCCGCCGTAACCTTCAGAAGTAGTTACTGTAAATGCATATCCCAGTTCATTACCGGAAGCATCTTTCGCAAGCATTGTCTCATCAATAGACTGTGCGGCATATCCGTTCTCGTCCAGGAAAGACTGGAGCGCATCTGCGTCTACATCTACTACATCAAAGCTGTCAGCGTCAGCAAATACTGCTTTGTACGCATCCTGTTTCGCCTGCGCTTCCTGCTTTGCGATCGGATCTGCTGTAATATCCTGGACTACACCAAGTGCAAGTCCGGCAACAAGTGTGATCACTGTAATAGCGATCGTATCTTTGATAATTCTGTTACTCATGCTTTTTTGCCCCCTTTCCCAAATGCCGGGTGACGAGTCACACGTTCAATCATAGGAACTAACAGGTTGCAGAAAATAATCGCATAGGATACGCCCTCTGCAGAACCGCCGAAAAGACGGAAAATCGCGGTCAGTACACCAAGACAGACACCATATACATACTGTCCTCTAGGTGTGATCGGTGTTGTGACATAATCTGTAGCCATAAACCATGCACCAAGCATCAGACCACCACCAAAGATGTGGCTGAACAGATAATTTACATCAAATCCTTTTCCTGTTCCTAACATATAGAGGATTACAAATACTGCAAAAGATCCGATATAAGTAAGCGGAATCTTAAGGTCAATAACTTTAAAAATCAGAAGAATTGCTGCACCGATAAGAATTGCAAGTGCAGATGTCTCACCGATCGTACCCTGGATATCACCAAGGAACATATGTAATACGGATACAGAGCTGTCTGTAAATCCATTCTGTTTCAGGGCTGCCAGCGGAGTCGCACCGGATACTGTATCCACAACACCTCTGAATTTATCACTTACTGCAAAGTCTGTCATCTTTCCTGCGAAAGAAATCATCAGGAAGCATCTTCCTGCCAGCGCCGGGTTCATAAAGTTCTGTCCCAGACCTCCGAAAAGCTGTTTTACAACGATGATTGCAAATGCGCTGCCAAGTACAGGCATCCAGAGTGGAATAGATACCGGCATGTTTAATGCAAGTAATAAACCTGTAACAACCGCGCTGAAGTCTGTGATCGTATTCTTCTTGTGCATCAGCTTATCATAGATCCACTCAAAGAATACACTGGAAGCAACTGTGATCACTACTACCAGTAATGCGCGAACGCCAAAATTATAAATTCCAAACAGCGTGGTCGGCAAAAGCGCCAACGCAACCAGCTGCATGATTTTGCTTGTTGTCATCTTATCCCGGACATGGGGATTGGATGATACATGTAACATCTGATCCATTATGATGTCCCCCTTTTACTTTTTCTTACGGCTTGCCAGAACCATCTTACGCATAGATTTGATCATCTGGGTCAGCGGACGTTTGGCCGGGCAGATATAACTACAGCAGCCACACTCACAACATTCCATACCATCAAACTTCTGGAAGCTCTCCATGTCACCATGCTCTGCAAAAGTTGCAAGTCTTGCAGGAATGACATGCCCAGGACAGACTCCTACGCATCTGCCGCAGTTAATGCATGCTGTCTGTTCAGCATCTGCCACATCATCTTTCTCCAGGCAGAGGCATGCAGAACTTGTCTTAATACATGGTACATGAGTATCATACATGGCAAATCCCATCATAGGGCCACCGGAAATCACTTTAGATACATTGTCTGTCAGACCACCGGCAGCTTCAATCAGTTCTGCCATATCTGTTCCTGAAAGGACATCAAAGTTCTGAGGATTCTTAATTCCCTGTCCTGTTACTGTTACGATACGGTCCATAACAGGTTTTCCAAGGATAACAGCTTCGTAAACAGCAATCACTGTATCTACGTTATCTACTACGCATCCTGCATCTGCCGGAAGCATGGTGGAGTTGATCTCTCTGTCTGTAACGGCCTTGATCAGGAATCGCTCACCACCCTGTGGATACTTAGTCATCAGCTCCGCAACTTCAATACGCGGAATATCCTTTACCATCTCTTTCAGCTTCGCAATACAGTCAGGCTTATTATCCTCAATACAGATATATCCCTTCGCATTGTCAAAAAGCTTCAGCATAACTCTCAAGCCCTCGATCAGCTTCTCAGAATCATCCAGCATTCTTCTGTAGTCGCTGGTAAGGTACGGTTCACACTCAGCACCGTTTACAAGGATATGATCAATTTTATCCGGTTCCTTCGGAGCAAGTTTTACCTGTGTCGGGAATCCGGCACCGCCCATTCCCACAACTCCTCCTTCTTTGATTCTTGCAAGGATCTCTTCTTTAGATAAATCCTCCAGTTTCGCAGGAGTGTATTCTATACTCTCATATTTCTGGTCATTCTCAATAATAATAGAATTAACCATGGATCCTGTTGCTGTCAGGCGTGGTTCTATTCCCTTTACCATACCGGAAACAGATGCGTGGATCGGTGATGAGACAAATCCTGCCGCATCTGCGATCTTCTGTCCTGCAAGCACATGATCTCCTTTCTGAACTATCGGCGCAGCCGGCGCACCGATGTGCTGGGAAAGAGGATATACCATATCTCCCTTAGGCAGATATTTCACTACCGGACTGTTCTTGGATAATTCTTTTCCGTCATAAGGATGAACACCACCCTTAAAGGTTAAAATTCCCATTTCGTTCCCTCCTTTTTATATTAAGCATCTCAAGAGTGCTTTTTTCCTATCTGAGATATAACATCTGAGATATAGCAAGCCTTTCATACAGACTGAAGAAACTACATATGATAAGCCAATTCATGAGGTGCTGAAAATCAATCCTCAAAATTGATAAATTCCACATGCTTTTTCTTCCCTTTTTTGTATATTTTTATCACTTACAGTTATACTATAAACCATTTTTTCAAAAAAAGCACTACCCAAATTTCAATTTCTTGTGTATAATTAAATACAATTTCAGAAAGGAAAAAATGTTAACATGATTGTTAAAAAAATGCCCATTTTACAAGGGTTTCCAGACTTTGAGACTGTTAAATTTTTCACTGGAAAATTCTTCCAGAAATACAATTTTTCACCTGTTTTTTACGACATTGAAACCACCGGATTATCAAGAAAAACCACGTATTTATACCTGGTCGGAGCTGTTGGAATTGAAGATAAAACTTGGACTTTTTATCAATGGATGGCCGAAAATGACAAGGAAGAAGAAACAATTCTGAGAATTTTTTCACAATTTCTTGAACAGTATGATTGCCTGATTTCTTACAATGGAGAACGCTTCGATCAACCCTATCTGGAAGCCAGATATGAAAAATATGGTCTTCCATCCCCATTTGAAGGAAAAATTTCTCTGGATCTCTATCTGACCTTGAAGCCATTAAAGACACTTTTGAAACTCCCAGCCATGAAACAGCCATGCCTGGAGGAATTTCTCGGAATCAAAAATCGAATTTATGACAATGGAAAAGAATGCATTCAGCTTTATAAAGATTTTCTGAAAAAGAGAGACCACGTGATAGCCGATGAAGTCCTTGGCCATAACCTGGAAGATGTGCTCGGATTAGGCAGAATTTTTGAAATGCTTGGTTACCTTTGCATTTATGATTCAGAATATGAAATTACATATGGGGAATTCGACGGCGAAAACCTGATTCTGGAAATGAAGCTTCCATGTAAATTGCCGCAGAAATTCTCAAATGGAAATGAACAATTCTATCTGACCGGTGAGGATGAACTTGTGAAATTTATTGTCAAAGCAGAAAACAGTAAATTGAAACAATACTATTCTAACCCGAAAGATTATTATTATCTTCCAGAAGAAGATACCGTTATCCCGAAATCTCTCGGATCCGGAATTGATAAAAAACACCGGAAAGCAGCCACCAAAGATACCTGCTATACCTGGTACGCCTGCTCCGATGCTTTTCTGAATAATCCACAGCAGCAAAAAGAATATCTGAGACATACTCTGCCGTATTTACTTGGGACACTAAAATAATAACCTGATAAGCCCCAGAAAAGGTCATCACCTGATTCTACTTTTCACTACATAAAATCAGCTCTATCTGCTTTTATACATAATTTTATCAAAAAAGCTGACGCCCCTGCATCTCAGGAGTTACCATACCAATATTCATGTGAACGAATCCGTAATATCTTTGCTTCCTATTCTCCTGACTATCTCATACAGTGCTTCTACACTGAACGGAAGAATCCTCTCATCCAGCCGAAATTTCGGGTGATGCAGGGGATATTCTTCTCCGCGAATTCCTGCCAGAAATACGGTAAACATCCCTTTTGTTTCCCTGAAGTACCGATAGGCATTGTCACCGGATAAAAACAGTTCGTCTTCTCCCTCCAGAACAAACTTTTCACCAAATATTTCTTTCCCGACACATTTTGCAGTCTGTACCAGTTCATCATCATTTGCAAATGCATACACCGGAGATTTCGGAAATTCCATATGAATGTCTGCCCCTGTCCTTATCTCAATTTCCTGCAGACATTTTTCCAGTTCTTCCTTTAACGCAACATATGTTTCTTCATGAACTGCACGGATGTTTCCATTCAACACCACATGATCTGCAACAATGTTCGTATATTCACCACCATGAACCGTACCAATTCCTACGATATATTTTCCTGGATTTATATGTTTCTTTTTGAAATTTTCATTCAGATCATGAATAGCGTTGACTACCTGTGAGGCAGCATAAATGGCATCAATCCCTTTCTCTGCCTCGCACCAGTGGCTGGATTTTCCATGAACATGAATCTGCATACTGTTGATCATAGAAGATGCCTGTCCCTGATGAACCGCCATCCCCAGTGTCATATCTGCTGCATAATGAAACATCAGGAAAGCATCCGCTTTCGGGTTCTCTAAAGCGCCAGCCTGAAGCATCCTTTTCGCTCCCTCTCCGATCTCCTCTGCAGGTTCAAAAAGGAAACGGATCCTGACAGGAAAATTCTCCTGTTCTTCTGTCACAATTTTCGCCAAAATCAACGCAGCAGCAATAATAAAATCATGTCCACAGGCATGCATACATCCATCATTTACCGAAGCATATGCCATATCCGTCTGCTCCTGTATTGGCAGCGCATCCATTTCAGCTCTGAGAACCACCATTTTCTCTCTGTCCGAAAGACCTGGAAGTTCTGCAATAATGCCTGTAGGTTCTACATGGTTTACTTCATACCCTAAATTTTTCAGATACTTTTGAATATATGCAGAAGTTTCTACCTCCTGAAGCGCAAGCTCTGGATGCTGATGGAAATATCGTCTCAGTTCAATTAATTCTTCTGTATAATTTTGAATGTGCATGATATGCTCCTGTTGCTTTCTATTAGTTTTTTCCACTCTTTATCTTATTTACAATCGAAATATATCCCTGAACCAGCAAATCCGTTACTATCAGCACAATAACTGACCATATCAGGCATCCTTTTACACTGAATCCACCAAAAGCAGCAAAACCGCCAATCACATAATATACACCTATATGTACAGCATATATCTTAGATATCTGTTTTGAATAATAGCACAGCTTATGATATCCGAATTTCCATTTCTCTATAATCGGCATTATCCAGAATGCAATCGCAAAAACAAACATTATCGCACAGAAACTTCCTGCTACCTTTGCAAGTCCCGGAATTCTGTACTGTTCAAGCATATAATTAAAAAATTCTTCAATGCCCGGATGTAATATCATGCAGCATGCAAACCATATCACGGCTATCACTCCGCATATTATCCCGCTCTTCCTGTAAAAATCACCTTTTTCATTCTCAGGAATTCTTCTGAGTGTCTTTCCAAAAACATAGCCCAGAAATACATAACTTAAATATGGAAAGAAACAAAAACTTGTCTCACCTTTTCCGCCAAAAGTCATATCCAGGATCCAGTTAATTGCCGAATTATCAGAAACCAGCAATTTTGCAAATGGCGATATGATTGCTACTATTATGGCACTTATTATATAACCTCTCAGGCTTACTCCTAATTTCCTGTATATAGCCAGTACAAGATAACACATACCCGATATAAAAAATATATTTACAAACGTAAGCGCTGCATACAGATTTTCCGCATATGCTTCTCTGCCAACTGCTGATTCACCTGCAATCAGATTTCTTATACCAAAGCTGATCACTATCGCTGCAGCATAACATAAATTACTCAACCCCTGATATAATAGTAATTTTACACCGTTTTTAACCATATCTTCAGGTTTAGAATGCCGTGTAAAGACACTTCCAAAACCCATGGCAAACAAATAAAGACAGGCACCTGTCGGCATAAATAGTGTAAACAGAACCATATGCGCATTTGATGTCACAGCTTCCATGTTTCCTATTGTCTGAAATGAATGAATAAAGATTATCATAATCATCAGGAACCCCTTCACCAGATCCAGTTCCCTCTGTCGCCCAACATTTACTTCTTTTTCTCTTAATATAAACATTTTTCTCACCTCGTGTCCTTCAGGCAGTAAGGAATCCTGCCAGCAGATAACCCAGAAAAATCCCCAAACCCAACTGGCAGTTTTTTCAATCCTAGTATACTTTACACGCTCTAGAGTAATGTGCAAAAAGAACAAGCTCTTCGCAGTCTC
>ERZ791846.297-NODE-297-length-30880-cov-4.14667_pt1 | contig 30880 bp, 28 predicted proteins | sample MGYA00510289_ERZ791846 | MGnify/ENA primary metagenome ERZ791846 (study PRJEB30046, sample SAMN00715274) | human gut metagenome | study: EMG produced TPA metagenomics assembly of the A metagenome-wide association study of gut microbiota in type 2... | reverse complement strand
ATTTAAGGGAAACTATAGATTTTTTGATAAAGAAAGACACCCAAGAAATAACTCTTGAATGTCTTGAAACGTTGATATAATCGTATTGATTAACGTTTTGAGAATTGTGAAGCTTTACGAGCTTTCTTAAGACCTGGTTTCTTACGTTCAACCATACGTGCATCACGAGTAAGAAGTCCAGCGCGTTTCAATGAATCGCGGAAGTCTGGATCTACTTGAAGAAGTGCACGAGCGATACCGTGACGGATCGCACCTGATTGACCAGCGTATCCACCACCTACAACGTTAACGTGTACGTCGTATGAACCTTCAGTTGAAGTAACTGCAAAAGGTTGGTTGATAACGAGACGAAGGTCTGCGTGTGGGATGTATTCTTCTACATCTTTTTTGTTAACTGTGATTTTACCAGTACCTGGAACCAAACGTACGCGTGCAACGGCGTTTTTACGGCGTCCTGTACCTGCATATTGTGCTTGTGCCATTATATTAGTGCTCCTTTCCTCTTAGAATTAGATAAGTCCTGAGATATCAAGTACTTCTGGTTGTTGTGCAGCGTGAGTGTGCTCACCGCCAACGAAGACTTTCAATTTCATACCTTGTGCGCGTCCAAGAGTGTTGTGTGGAAGCATACCTTTAACTGATTTTTCAATCAAACGAACAGCATTTTTAGAACGAAGTTCACCTGCTGAGATTTGTTTCAATCCACCTGGATACATTGAGTGAGTGTAGTAGATCTTATCAGTTGCTTTTTTACCAGTCAATTTAACTTTTTCAGCATTGATAACGATTACGAAGTCACCTGTATCAGTGTGTGGTGTGAAAGTTGGTTTGTTTTTTCCGCGAAGTACGCTAGCAACTACTGCAGAAAGACGTCCAAGTGGCACATCAGTTGCGTCAACGACATACCATTTACGTTCAACTTGGCCTGGTTTAGCCATAAATGTTGTTTTGTTCATGATTTCTCCTATATATAGTTCGATTTTTGTTTACGAGTGATGGGTGTTCCTTCCCATCGAAAAGTATTTGGAAGGTTCCGGGGCCTTTCAAATGGGGTAAACAATACCGTTTAACATAATATCAAAAAAACACATCCAAGGCAAGTCATTTGGAGATGTTTTTTTTTATTTTTTGTATTTTTTTTAGTCTCTCATTTTATAAGGTGTAAGACTAGAATTCATTCCTAAATAACATCTAAAGAGTACAAACTAATCCTCAGATTCCCAAAAAAGCTGGTCTAAAGTTTTGTCCAAAGTTTTGCATATAGCAATACACAGATTTATAGTAGGGTTATAATCACCTTTTTCAATAGCTGAGATTGTCTGACGAGATACTCCAATAGCATCTGCCAAGCCTTGTTGAGTGAGGTCTTTTGCCACACGCGCCGACTTCATTTTTAAATTTTTCATTCAAAAATCCTATTCTTCGTCTTCTAGTTCTTCCAGACGGTTCTTCTTGATTCTTTTGATGATAGCCCATCCTTCATAGCATACAATCAAACTCGATGTCAAAGCTGTTACACTGCCCATAAGATTCTTACCCAATCTAAACGACTGTACTAAAATTAGTAGATATATTAACGATACAAAAGTTCCACCAAGTAACATTACCCAGGAAAATATTAATACTTTCTTCTCAATTTTTTTGTCCAGTAAGAATGGATGTCCATTACGTGATACACTGCGCACCACGACCACGCACATAGAACCAAATAAAGTAATGATTAATAGTGACTGCACTAATTCGACGGAATGTGTCTTGCTAGCAACCATAATCGTTACAAATAGACCAAGCATGGCCACCCAATAAGCTCTAGCAGCAGATTCTGCACTGATTAATCGAGCACGTTCATCCATCGTGCTAGCTACTTTTTTCTCTGACTTTTTCATTTTGTTTCCTCCATTTTCTAGATTAATTATAGCATTATTTTACGTTATGTCAAATATATCATTCATTTTGTATGGATTATCTTTTTATTTTCTATTAATCTATCATTTCAGAAAACAAAAAATCAGATAGGAAAGCCTATCTGACACTATTTCTATCTAGCTTCTTTACCAATCGTAAAGACGGCTAAGGTATCTGGTCCGACGTGGGTAGAGATGACTGGCCCAAGTGGCATAATAAGCACTTGCTCAATGCCGTCAACTGCTAACAATTGTTCTTTTAGATTCTCCGCTGATTCAATGTCATTGGCATAAGCAACAATTGCTGTGCTATGTCCAATATCCTGAGTAGCTTGTAGAACCATTTCTTTAATGGCTTTTTTGCGTCCACGGATCTTGGCTAAAGGAACCAACTTGCCTGAAGCGTCCAACCAAAGAAGAGGCTTGATATTAATCAAACTACCAATAATGGCTGAGCTCTTAGAAAGGCGACCCCCACGCATGAGATGGTAGAGATCATCAACTAAGAAATAGGTCCGTAAACGTGGCAGAATGTCCTCAATCATGGCTTTCGTTTCAGATAAGCTCTTACCTTGGTCACGAGCTGCTGCCGCCAAAATAGAAAGATAACCTTCCCCACCTGCTGCCGCCAGAGTATCTACAATCTCAATGATAGCTTCTGGGTACTCATCCAAAATCATGTCACGCGCTATAACAGCACTTTGATAAGTACCTGAAAGCACTGATGAGAAGGCAATATAGAGAAGAGCATCACCATTTTTAGCATGACGACGAAAAACCTCTTCAAATTGACCAACATTCACCTGGCTTGTGGTTGGCTGACTGCCTTCTTGCATACGTTCTAAGAGACGGTCACTCGTTAAACGGTTAGGACCAACGGTCTCATAGGCGATATCATCAAGCGTGATGGTCAAACCAACGAGCTCTACCTTATTCTCCTGAGCCCATTTTTCATCTAGATCTGCTGTGGAATCTGTCAAAATGTTAAATGTCATAAATCCCTCTATTCTATTTCATTTAAAAGGTCCTGTAATTTCCCTAATTGTGCATCGTCCCATGGACGTAGTTTTGGTGTCTTTAAGTCAATATGTGCCGACATCTTGTCTAAGTCAGACTTTACTGTATTGACACGCTCTTCCAACTCACGCGCCGAAACACGTAAAGCTCCTTGTGAAAAGATAGCCCACTGTTCATTTAAGTCACTAGTTGCTACTTCAACTAGATTTTGAACAGTATTCATCTCAGCCGCTGCGCGCTCAATATAGCTATCTGCTGTCTCATCTTCCTCAGTAAAAATAACACTGATACGATATTGATCATAACGTTGACGGCTCCCTGGAACAAACTGAGCATCAAACACACAGATAATATCAATATGTTCAAAGTTAGCATAATGATTGAGCTTACGAAGCAATGTTTCACGAGCTTCATCAAGCTGATTGGTCTTAAAGAGTTGACGGGTTTCTTGCCAAAAGGCAATCATATTATAACCATCAACCAGAAGTATTCTTTTTTTCATAGTTACAATCGGTTTCGATAAACTTCATACATGAGAACTGCAGCTGCCACACTGGCGTTAAGGCTCTGCACATGACCACTCATAGGAATAGTAATCATCTCATCCACTTGCTTCTTGATGTTAGCAGAGATTCCCTTACCTTCATTACCAATGATAAGGGCAACCTTTCCAGCTGTGTTCCATTTATGAGATGGTGTGCCATCCATATCTGTCCCAAACACCCAGAAGCCTGCTTCTTTAAGTTTATCAAGAGTTTGGCTAAGATTGGTCACTCGGGCAATGGGAATATGCTCCACAGCCCCTGTTGATGTTTTGGCAACGACAGGTGTTACCCCCACAGCACGATGCTTAGGAATAATAACTCCTGTCACCTGAGTAGCATCAGCTGTACGTAGGATAGAACCAAAGTTATGAGGGTCGTTGAGTCCATCTAAAATGAGGACTAGAGGATTCTCCTCTTGTTCAGCCTTATCCATAATAACTGAGAGCTCAGAATAAGCGAACTCTGACACACGAAGAACAAAACCTTGATGCACAGCTCCACCTGTCATATCAGACAAGGTTTTCTTAGGTGTCCAAGAGATGGAGACCTTCTTTTCAGCTGCCAAAGCCTTAATGGCATCAACATTTTTCCCTCGAAGATCATCTTGAATATAGAGTTTATTTCCAGTATTTGCTTCTAGACTCTCTGTTACGGCATGCACACCATAAACGATGTCTAGGCTTGATTCTTTAGTTGTTTTCATAAGCTAATTCTACCATAAAAAAAGCCCTCTTACGAGGGCAAAGCATGTTAAATAAATGTAATTGCTGCTAGGTAAAGCACAAGTAAAACTAGAACAACGGTCGCAGCAGCCAAAGCTTGCTTACCAATTGTATCTGGATCTGAGATTGACTCTGCAATCTTTCTTGCAGCCTGAGTAATGGTCTTACCCGCTGCTTGGAAGATGTCAATCGATCCTGTGCTTGTTGAACTATTTCCAGAAATTGCTGAAGACCAACCACTCAAAACCTCAGCAATTTGTTCTGCCAATTGCTGTGTTAGCGCTCTAGTTGTCTCAGCCAACTCATTAACAGCCGTAGCTTGTATATGATTGGCGGTTTCAGTGTAGCTATTTGCACTGGTATTATAAGTAACCGGTACAGTCGTTGTTGTCGTTGTTGATGAATACTGATTCCTACGGTAACTATCCGGTGTCACTGGACGCTCGCCTTCATTGAAGACGCTAAAAGTCTGTGTCAGATAATGAATATTGTTATTCGTATCAATCAACTCAAAGGTCATTTTATGAATACCAGTCGTTTGCTCTGCCAAATGGTAGGCACTCAAACCAGCGTTGACCTCATCCAGAGTTCCTTCAACAAAGTAGCTATGATGAATTTGTTTGCCATCAAGGACTAGATTAAGGCCCTTAATCTTCTTACCTTCCATCTTGTTAACATCAAAGTTGACGTTAAAGATTTCACCACGTGCTAAATAAAGAATATCTGTATTCCCTGTAACAGCAGGTTGATTTTCAAGAAGTGCTCCAGTACTATCTCGTTTTGGAACAACGGTGTATACTTCAGAAGTGATTGGAGTTGCTAAGATTTCTGAGATGAGTCCATCCGTAAAGGTTACCTCTGACGAATAGGTCAAACTCTCACTTTGCAACATAGAAACCACTTCAGAAGTTTTAAAGACCTCAGAAGTTGATGATGAATCTTTCCAGCCAACCGTAAGGACAGTTAAGCTATCTTCTGAATTATTATTTAACTGACTCGTTTCTGGAGCCGTACATGCAAGAGAGCTTGCAGTACTTGCAGACTCAGAAGCGACTTCAGAAGTTGCAATAGCTTGGCTAGTAGGAGTCGCACTTACAGATGTCGTATGAGAATCCAGTGAAGAATACTCTGATTTTTCAATAACTGCATGTGTATTTCCAGCAAGTTCAGATGTGTATAGTGTGCTTTCACTCTTATACATTGAAGTCACGGCTTGAGACTCTGCAGTCGCTGTAGCCTCACGAGACTTATCATAAGTAAGCACAATATTTGGTTTAGCTTGTTCAGAATCAGATGTTGGGTTTGCATCTCCTCGTTCAGATGCCGCTACTGATCGATCCTCACCAAAAGCCTGGGCACGAGCCTCTTCTGAATGAGGTGTCGTCGTAGAAACACTAGTCTCCACGATATCAACTTGAGAATGTACCTCAAGAAGCCCCTCATCTGTCTCACTTGAAGAGACAACCATCAGTGATGTTGAGGTCACTACTGAACTTACTTGACTCGCTGGCTCTGCCTTAGCTCCTACTGAAGAAAAATCAGCCTGAGGAGCAACTGGAGCCGGTGCCTCACTATTAACATAATCTATTTTAACTTCATCAGGTTTTACCTGAACCTCATCTGCTTTACCTGTTTGAAGCGTAAAGCTAGATAAAATCAAAGCAGCAAAAGTTGTATAGAAAACTTTTTTCTTAGCTATTTCCATTCACCTCCTCATTTTTTAGATGGCCTCATTTACTAATATTATAGACTTTTTTTTTACTTTCTGTCAAATTAGTTTTATTAAAAAACGCTATAATATCGGGGTTTTACACGTGTCAGACATCCCTTAACTTTCTCATTTTCAAGGTGCTAAATATTAGTTTCATCTTATTTTTCATTGTCAAGACGCTGAATTACTTTGATTTTCAAATAATCTAAATTTTGAAACTCTGGCTAACTGTTACAATTTTTATAGCCTTTAAAAAATAACAAAAAATCCTGCTCTCGGCAGAATTTTTAGATTTCTTTTTCAACTTCGTCAATACACCAAGCAATCAGTTCCTCTAAGCGAGCGATATCCTCTGTCATATGAAGATAGCCCATGACTGCTTCGAAGCCTGTTGACATTTTATAGGTAATAACATCTGTATTTTTAGCCTTGGTATGGCTATTCGCATTACGCCCTCTTTTATAGATGTCTAGCTCTTTTTCAGTCAAAAGCTCTTGCTCTAGCATTTTTTCAATGAGACTAGCCTGGGCCTTAGCTGAAACATAGCGTGTAGCTAGACGGTGCAGTTGATTTGGCTTGGTCTGACCTTGAAAAATCAGGTGACGGCGAATGTACAAGGAATAAACAGCATCTCCCTCAAAGGCGAGAGCAATGCCGTTAATAAGGTTGACATCAAGATGTTTAGTCACGTGTCCACCTCACGCCCTCCTTGGTATCAAGAAGTTTGATACCTTGAGCAGCTAACTCATCACGAATGCGGTCTGCAGTCGCAAAGTCCTTGTTAGCACGCGCCGCTTGACGCTCTTCAATGAGTTTTTCGATATCTTCATCAAGGACTTCTTCTTCGAAAACAATACCGAAGACTTGGAGCATTTTTTCAAAAGCATCCTTAACGGTTTGATCATAATTGCCTGAATTAATCCATTTGGCCATGTCAAACAGAACAGTCACTCCGTTTGCCGTATTAAAGTCATCATCCATAGCTTCTTGGAAGGTGTCAAGATAAGTTTGCAACTCAGCTTGATTCACCTGTTCTGTCAACGGAAGACTGTGGGTATTTTTCAAATACTTAAGATTGACTTCAGCATCATGGATAGCTTTTTCTGTAAAGTTAATTGGTTTACGGTACTGTTGTGTCGCTAAGAAGAAACGAAGCACTTGACCATCAACCGTTTGAAGCATATCATGAACGGTCACGAAGTTACCCAAGGATTTTGACATTTTTTCATTATCCACATTGACAAAACCATTATGCATCCAGTAGTTAGCAAAGGTCTTGCCAGTTTTGGCTTCGGATTGGGCAATTTCATTGGTATGGTGTGGAAACTCAAGGTCTGCCCCTCCACCATGGATGTCGATGGTATCTCCAAGGATTTCAGTCGCCATTACAGAACATTCGATGTGCCAACCAGGACGACCAGGTCCCCATGGGCTGTCCCAAGAAACTTCTCCCTCTTTGGCAGCTTTCCAAAGGGCAAAATCTAGAGGATTTTCCTTACGTTCTGTTTCAGCATCCGTACGTCCACTTGCACCAATTTCAAGATCTTCCAAGGTCTTGTTAGCCAATTTAGCATAGTTGTTTGACTTAGCTACTCGGAAGTAAACATCACCTTCAGAGACATAGGCAAATCCTTTGTCAACCAAGGTTGACACGAATGTAATGATTTCATCCATATAGTTAATAACACGAGGATTTTGTGTCGCTGGCTTGATGCCAAGTTGTCCGGTATCTTCCATAAAGGCTGCGATAAACTTGTCCGACAATTCCTTAGTTGAAATACCAGCTTCATTAGCTGCCTTGATGATTTTATCATCTACATCCGTAAAGTTGGAAATATAGTTGACTGTATAGCCACAATACTCAAAATAACGACGAATAGTATCAAAAGCTACTGCTGAACGGGCATTCCCGATATGAATATAATTGTAAACTGTTGGTCCGCAGACATACATATTGACAACATTTTCTGTCAAAGGTACAAAATCACGGAGCGAACGTGTCATCGTATCATAAATTTTAATCACTTGAGATTCCTTTCAATTAACTGGAAACTATTTTTTATCCTTGATATGGTTTAGGTACAAACACAAGAGTATAACGAGAATGATAATCCAAATAGCCGCAACTAGCTGACCTTGAGCCAAGAGAGACATAGCTGAAAGAAAACTCCCAACTATATAGAAGACCAAAAAAGGATTGTCCTTGAAGAATTTTTTCATTACTCAAATCTCACTTGTGTCGTTGCTTAAAAACAAGACCGGCCCATAACAGAGCAATGCAAAACCATAAGGCGGCCATGCTATAGTCTGCTCTATGTAAAGCAATGTAAACAAAAGCAAGAGGACCCACGACCGTCAATCGAGTCACCTTTGAACTAAAGAGTTTCATCGTTTCCTTTCCTTATAGACGTGATGAGTGGAAGCTAGCTGCTTTTAGAAGATCTTCTAGCTTTTCGCTATAGTATTCACGTCCTTCTTCAATATCGTGGATAACTTCTTCATCCTTTTGACCATGAACACGCACAACCTTAGCAGGAACACCAACGACTGTAACATCTTCTGGGACATCTGCAACAACCACGGCTGCCGCCCCCACCTTAGCATTCTTTCCAATCTCAATAGGGCCTATGACCTGAGCATGGGCTGAAACCAGGGCACCCTCACGAACGGTTGGGTGACGTTTTCCGAAATCTTTACCAGTACCACCTAAAGTGACACCGTGGTAAAGCATAGCGCCCTTCTCCACAACAGCTGTCTCACCAATGACAAGGCCAGAGCCATGGTCAATAAAGACACCTTCAGCAATCTGAGCCCCTGGGTGAATCTCAATCTGAGTCCAAAAGCGCCAAAACTGACTATGCATACGCGCTAAGAGTCGACAATGGTGGCGCCAGAGAAAATGTGAGATACGATGGGCAGCCAAGGCTTTTAATCCAGGGTAGGTTAAAAGAACCTCTAGACTCGTCCGAGCTGCCGGGTCATTTTTCTTTACTATATCAATACTTTCTTTCCACCAACCCATTTAGGTCACTCCTTACATCATTATTGTTATTATTGTTTGCTGTGGCCCTATTATTCTTTAAAGTGGAAAGCTACCAACACTAGGTCTACTCACTATCCCCTTCAAAATAAGACCAGTCGACTAACTCAGGCTGCTCATCAAACGGATTGATGACAATACCTTGAACCTTATCCAACTCATTTTCACCTGTTGAAGGCTGATAAATTTCTGACAGTGGCCATTGCAAAATCGTCCCTTTAGCCTTACGGAAAGGTAGGCCAAAAGTCTCGTTCCCGTACCATTTTGCAAAGCTCGTTAAGTTCGTAAACACAGGCACATAACTCTGTCCCTCTGCATTCGACATGGTCGCAAAGAGACGGTCATCCTGGCCATCTTCCTCACGTTTATGAATGAAGGCTGGAACAAGATAAATCTTATCTTTAGGATCTGCCTTTTGATTTTCCTCACCCAAAAGATTATTAAGGGTCTGAGTGAAATAGTTGATAAACTGGATGAGTTCACTGCTTGCAAAAAGAGTGGTATTCGAGAAGTCACCATCCTCTTTTAAATTGAAAGCAAGACCAAAAAGCTCTGCCTGAACCAGTTGTGTTAAAACATCTAAGCTCGAACGTTCTACCCAAGTTTGCTCTCGAGCACTCTCTTGAGTAGATTTGAAAGATTGTAGGTCCTGTTCGTTGGTGAAGACAGGAACAACCTTCTTTCCTTCCACTTCAACTGCGTAGAGGTCTTGGGCAGCCAAGACGGGAGTACGTTGTAGATGATTAACCAAAGCCAGACTAGTCAAAAAGTGGTCTGGTTCCTTTAAAAATTCTTTTAGAGTTTCATCAAAAGCTTGCAATTCTTGATTTTCTGTCATTCTTCTGCCTGTTCTTTCGTTTCTGATTTATCAGGATTTTTCGGTGCTTCACCACTTTCATTATGGTGGCGTGGTTTATGATGAGAACGACGGCGGTGACGATGCTCTCCTCCATTTTCCCCATCCTCAAGTTTTTCAGGCTTAGGAAGCAAGGCCTTGATTGAGGCATCGATACGTCCTTTTTCATCGATTTTGATAATCTTAACAGTTACCGTACCCCCAACTTTAACCACATCTTCGACATGCTCAGTACGTTCCCAAGCTAGTTCTGAGATATGGATGAGAGCATCTGTCTTATTGAAAAGGTGGACAAAGGCACCGAACTTTTCAATACGCACAACGGGTACAGTGTAAACTTCACCAACCTTAGCTTCACGTACAAGATTAGAGATGATGGTTTTAGCACGGTTAATGGCATCCTGATCACTAGAGAAAATCTGAACAAGACCTTCTTCATCAATATCAATTGTGACACCAGTCTCAGCGATAATCTTGTCAATAGTTTCGCCACCTTTACCGATGACAACCTTGATCTTGTCAACAGGAATCTGAATGCTATCAATCTTAGGTGCTGTTGGTGCCAATTCTGGACGTGGCTCAGCGATTGCTGACTCAATAACATCAAGAATTTCAAAACGAGCTACCTTTGCTTGAGCCAAAGCCTCTTCGAGAATGGCCGGTGTAATACCCGAAATCTTAATATCCATCTGAAGAGCTGTAATTCCTTGACGTGTACCAGCTACCTTAAAGTCCATATCTCCAAAATGATCTTCCAAACCTTGAATATCAGTTAGGACAGTGTAGTTAGTACCATCTGAGATAAGTCCCATGGCAATACCTGCAACAGGTGCCTTAATCGGTACACCACCAGCCATAAGAGCCAAGGTTCCTGCACAAATAGAAGCTTGTGAGGAAGAACCATTTGACTCCAAGACTTCGGCTACCAAACGGATAGCATAAGGGAACTCTTCAACACTTGGGAGAACCTGAGCAAGGGCACGTTCACCCAAGGCTCCGTGACCAATCTCACGTCGGCCTGGCGCACCATAACGCCCTGTTTCACCCACTGAATACTGAGGGAAATTATAGTGATGAAGGAAACGTTTCTTATACTCTGGATCCAAACCATCAACAAGTTGTGTATCACTCATAGGTGCCAAAGTCAAAACTGACAAGGCTTGAGTTTGACCACGTGTAAAGAGACCTGAACCATGAACCTTAGGAAGAAAGTCAATCTCTGCGTCCAAAGGACGGATTTCATCCACACGACGGCCATCTGGACGAACCTTGTCTTCTGTAATCAAACGGCGCACTTCGGCATGTTCCATCTGCTCAAGGATTTCTGCTACATCACGCAGAATAGTTTCCTTATCCTCATCTTCTGCAAAGCGTTCTTGATAAGAAGCGAGGACTTCTTCTTTTACAGCCTGGGTTGCTGCTTCACGCGCCAGTTTTTCTTCCACCTGAACAGCCTTAGCTAATTGATCATAATAAGCTGTTTCGATTTCGACTTTCAAATCAGCATCAACTTGTAGAAGTTCAACCTCAGCCTTTTCCTTACCAACAGCTGCAACGATATAATTTTGGAAATCAACCAACTCTTGAATAGCCTCATGTCCCTTCAAGAGTGCTTGCAACATAATATCCTCGGACAATTCCTGAGCACCTGACTCTACCATATTGATAGCTTCCTTGGTACCTGCCACTGTCAAATCTAAAAGTGAAACTTCCTTATCCGCTGCACTTGGGTTGATGATGAAATCTTCTGCAGCATAGGCTACTTGAACCCCAGCAATTGGACCATTGAAAGGAATATCAGAGATAGAAAGAGCTAAAGAACTCCCAAACATAGCCGCCATCGGAGCACTAGCATTCTCATCATAAGAGAGAACCGTGTTAATGACCTGAACTTCGTTACGGAAGCCCTCCGCAAACATAGGACGAATAGGACGGTCAATGAGGCGAGCAGTCAAAGTGGCATCTGTTGAAGGCCGACCCTCACGCTTGTTAAAGCCCCCCGGGAACTTGCCAGCTGCATACATTTTTTCCTCATAATTAACCTGTAAAGGAAAGAAATCTGCCGTTGCCATCTTTTTAGACATAACAGCTGTTGATAATACCGTTGTATCTCCATAACGCACGACGACAGCACCATTAGCCTGCTTGGCTACCTGCCCAACTTCAACGACAAGCGGGCGTCCTGCAAAGGTCATCTCAAAAGTTTGTTTAGCCATGTTTGATCCCTCTTTTTATCCATGACCAGCCCTTACAAAAACGAACCGGTCAACTTTATGTCATTCATTTGATATAACTTTCATTTTACCATAATATAGTCAAAAATGGCAGAGCTCCGGCATAAGTTAGCACCCAAGTCTCCCTTTCTCTCAGATATTTAAGTCGTTTTGTGATATAATAAACACTTATGAGAGACAAAGGAATGACTATGAAAAAATTACAACACATCATTATGATTGCCTTAATCTTACTAGGCCTAGTAACACCTGCTCTAGCACAAGAACAGACAGATAACTTCAATGTTTCCGCTAAACATGCGATTGCTATCGAAGCAACTACAGGGAAAGTCCTCTATGAAAAGGACGCCACTACTCCTGATGGTGTGGCTTCAATGACTAAAATCCTAACAGCCTACATGGTCTATAAAGCAGTTGACCAAGGAAAAATTACCTGGGACACTGAAGTCGATATCTCAGACTATCCTTTCAACTTAACCGTTGATTCAGAAGTTTCAAATGTCCCACTAGATTCCCGAAAATACACTGTTAAACAGCTCCTAGATGCCACCCTCATTTCCAGCGCTAACAGTGCCGCTATTGCTCTAGCTGAAAAAATCTCAGGATCAGAGAGTGCCTTTGTTGACACTATGACAGCCCAACTCAAAGAATGGGGCATTACAGATGCTAAATTATTTAACGCTTCTGGCCTAAACAATAAATACCTTGGGGATAACCGCTATCCTGGCTCTAAAGCAGATGACGAAAATACTATGAGTGCTCTAGATGTTGCCATTATTGCAGACCACCTCATCAAAGACTATCCTCAGGTACTTGAAATCACCAAGCAAACCGAAACTGATTTCGAAGGTGACAACAAATTAACGACGCACAACTACATGTTGGAGGGACAAGACAACTACCGTGAAGGCGTTGATGGACTCAAGACTGGAACAACTGAACTTGCAGGAGCATCCTTTGTGGCCCACTCCAATGAAAATGGCATGAGTTTGATTACCGTTGTCATGAATGCAGATAATGGTGGAGAAGATGAAGCTGCCAGATTCACAGCCACAAATGAGTTGCTAGATTATGTGACTCAAAACTGGGAAATCAAAACCCTCAACACCAAAGGACAAATCGTCAAGAAAAATGATATTAAGGTAGCCGATGGAGACAGTCAAACCATCTCTGCTAAGCTCGAGTCAGACCTTACAGTCGTTCAAAAAATAAACAGCAAAAATGATACTGTTAAAATCAAAGCAAAAACTATAACAGCACCTATCAAAAAAGGTGACACTATTGGAACAGCGACCTTTGATGATAAGGATCTCGTTGGAACAGGTTACATCTCTGATCCACCTCAAATTTCTGTAACAGCCAACCAATCTATCAAGAAAAGTTTCTTCTTAAAAGTTTGGTGGAACCATATCGTTAATTTCTTTACAGGAAACAAGTAAACACAAAACTACCTTTTAGCTATCAAAAGGTAGTTTTATCTTGCCTTAAAAATTAGTCCTGTAAGTAAAAGCCCCTTCTCAACACCTTAAGTTCCTCTCAAAATGTGGTATAATAAATATCCAAAACACATGAAGGAACAAACCATGAAAAAACTGATTACGCTTATGATGACCTTCTTACTCTGTCTGGGAAGCGTAGCCCCTACTTTTGCAGCAGATAAGAAAAAAGGATATGATGCCGCAGCCAAACATGCCATCGCTGTCGAAGCTAATACTGGCAAAATTTTATACGAAAAAGATGCTACTACCTCTACAGGGATTGGCTCTATTACCAAGCTCCTAACGGCCTACATGGTGTATAAAGCGGTAGATCAGGGAGATCTCAAATGGAATAGCAAAGTTGAGATTTCTGACTATCCCTTTGAACTAACTGTCAGTGCTGGAGTATCCAATATTCCACTAGATGCCCGTAAGTACACTGTTAAACAGCTCCTTGACGCAACCCTTATTTCCAGTGCCAATAGTGCATCCATTGCTCTAGCTGAGGAAATCGGTGGAACCGAAAGCAAGTTTGTCGATATGATGAAAGCCCAACTTAAAGATTGGGGTATCACTGATGCCAAGATTGTCAACGCCTCTGGTCTCAATAATTCTTACTTAGGTGACAATATCTATCCAGGCTCTAAATCAGACGAAGAAAATACCATGAGTGCTAAAGACGTTGCTATCATTGCGCAACACGTGGTGAAAGAATATCCTGAAATTCTCGATATCACTAAAAAAACTGAGGCTGACTTTGATGGTGTCAACAAACTCAAAACCTTCAACTATATGCTTAAGGGACAACCTAGTTACCGTAAGGGTGTTGATGGTCTAAAAACAGGAACCACCGATTTAGCTGGTGCTTCCTTCGTGGCCCACTCAAATGAAAGTGGCATGAGCATTATCACAGTCATTATGAATGCTGATAATACCGACACCGACGACTATGCCCGTTTCACTGCAACCAATGACCTGCTTAACTACGTTGTCTATCATTGGGAAAGTAAGACCATTGCCAAAAAAGGACAAGCTATCGGTAAAAGCCAAGCCAATGTCCTTGATGGTAAATCTAAGCAAGTAACTGCTGTTGCTAAATCTGACTTTAATATTATCCAGAAAATAGATGCTAACAATAGTAAACATATTAAAGTTACTACAAATCAAGTCCAAGCCCCTGTCAACTCAAGTGACAAGGTTGGAACTGCTACCTTTGAAGATAAATCACTTGTAGGAGAAGGTTACTTGCCTAATCAGGGTATGCCTAGCATGGAACTGGTTGCTGGTAAAGAAGTTAAGAAAAGCTTCTTCCTCAAGGTCTGGTGGAATCACTTTGTCAACTTTGTCAACGAAAAACTCTAATTATTACAGTCGAGCTTTGCTCGGCTTTTTCTTTTACCCCATCTTTACAGAAAGATTGACTCTACCTTGACTCCTATTGACACAAAAAAAGACAGACTACACCTGTAATCTGTCTTTTTGTTTGATTTTTACACTACTGTAAAGGTTAATTTATCTTTCGAGCAGCCGATTTTAAGAGTTTGTCCACTAACTACTTGGCCACCTAGTAAGAGTTCAGATAACTTATCCTCAACCTGAGTTTGAATCGTGCGACGTAATGGACGAGCACCCATCTCAACATCATAGCCATCTTTAGCCAAATGCTTGAGGGCAGCTGGTTGGAATTTCAAGTCAATCCCTTTTTCAGCCAAAGCTGAAACCAACGGTTTTACCATAATTTTGACAATCTCACGAAGCTGTTCTTCCTCTAAGCTATGGAAGACAACCTTCTCATCAATACGGTTGATAAACTCTGGACGGTAGGCCTTCTTAAGCTCTTCCATGATACGTGACTGCATAGCTTGATGATTATGAGAAATGTCTCGAGCACCAAAACCAACAGTCTTATCATCGCGAAGAGCAGTCGCCCCCAAGTTCGAAGTCATTATGATAATGGTATTTGAGAAGTCGACTTTACGACCTCGACTATCCGTCAAGACACCATCATCCAAAACCTGTAAGAGAATGTTGAAAATGTCTGGGTGAGCCTTTTCTACCTCGTCAAAGAGAAGAACTGAGTAAGGCTTGTTACGAACTTTTTCTGTTAACTCACCACCCTCATCATATCCAACATAACCTGGAGGAGCACCGTTAAGGCGGCTAGCCGCAAATTTTTCCATGTATTCTGACATGTCAAAGCGAAGCAAAGCTGACTCATCATCAAAGAGAACCTCCGCCAAAGCCTTGGCCAATTCTGTCTTACCAACACCAGTAGGTCCAAGGAACATGAAGGAACCAATCGGACGTTTGCCAGTACGAATACCTGACTGGTTACGACGAATAGCACGACTAATCGCTGAAACTGCTTCGTCTTGACCAATAACACGTTTGTGAAGCTCTGCTTCCAGATTCAAGTAACGCTTGCTATCTGCCTGAGTCATCTTCTCAACAGGAATACCTGATAGACGACTAAGGGTTTGCATAATCTGATCTGCATCTACCAAGGCAGGTTTTGGTAATTTTGCTTTTTGGCTAGCCTTATATTGTTTAACAGCAGCCTTCATATCACCAGATAGAAGCGCTTCGTCCAAAGGCGTTATTTCAAGTTTGGCTTCTTTTTTGATACGACCTTGAACAGTTGCACTCGCTTCATCTAAAAGGTCAATGGCAGAGTCAGGTAAGTTTTTACTCGTCAAATAACGGTGGGCTGCCTTGACTGCTGTCTCAACCGCCTCATCAGTAATCGTTACACGATGATAGTCTTCATAAGACGACCGTAGGCCTTTTAGAATATCAATCGCCTCAGCTACACTTGGCTCCTCGATTGTAATCTTAGCAAAACGACGGGAGAGGGCTGCATCTTTCTCAATATGCTTTTGATACTCAGCTTGAGTAGTTGCTCCAACCATGTGAAGAGTCCCACGTGCTAGAGCAGGTTTCAAAATATTAGCCGCATCCAGGGTACTATCGATACCTGATCCAGAACCAATAATCGTATGCAATTCGTCAATAAAGAGAATGATTTTTCCATCAGCTTCAATCTCATCGATGATTTGATTCATACGTTCTTCGAAATCGCCACGGAAACGTGTTCCGGCAACCACACTCATCATATCAAGCTCTAAGATACGCATATCAGCCAACTCAAAAGGTACCTCGCCCGAAGCAATACGCTGTGCCAAACCAAGCGCAAGGGCCGTCTTACCAACACCTGCTTCACCCACAAGAACTGGATTGTTCTTCGTTTTACGGCTTAAAACCTGAATCATGCGTGAAATTTCTTTCTCACGTCCAATAACAGGATCAAGGGCACCTGACTCGGCTACTGCCGTTAAGTCTTTGGTGTAATCTGACAGTTCCCCAGTAGAAGATTGAGGAGGCTGCATCATATTAGCAAAATTCCCTGATGCCTTTGACTTTTTAGGCTTACGAAGGTCGTGAATGGCCTTCAAATCTTGCTTACTAAGACCTGCGTAACGCTCCAAAGAACGTCGTAAATCGATAATACGAGGCTTATCGCTGTCATCCTTATATTGAAAACCAGCAACTTCAAGGAGACGACAAACCATCAAATCCTTATGAAGAAGGAAGGCCATCAATACATGTTCAGACCCTACCTCTACAGCACCAGTCACACTAGCAATTCCCTCTGCCTCTTGCAACATAGCCTCTAAAGCATGTGACTGTGCACGTAAATCGATAATATCTGATTCAGACAAGTCTTTTGGACTTTTCTCCATCGCTAGTACAGCAGCGGTCTCAATCTCTTCCGCACGAATACGGTCCTCAAAATCAGTAAATGTTAGGTAGGCTACAGATCCTGGAACCTCAACCATAGCCAGAAGCACATGCCAAGTCTCCAAGAAAGGACTTCCAAAACGCTCTGCCTCTAGCTGAGCACGATGGAAAATGGCCTGCATTTTTCTTGAATATGTCGTCATCTAATTTCCTTTTCTATCCAATCTAAGTAATAGCGAGCGCAGAATACGCGAACGAATAGCGGCCGCATCTTCGCCTAAAACATCATCACTAGCAGTTGCTAAAATCAAATTTCCCTCACGTTCAGTGATGATTTTTTCATCAAAAAGCAACTGAATCAAGTCTGTAAATACCTGCTCGCTGAGCTGATCTGCCAAGTTCTGAAGCAAATCATTAATCATGTGGTGCTTGTCGGAGAATCTGACCTTGACGATACGAATATAACCGCCACCTCCACGTTTACTCTCAACAATATAACCACGACTTTCTGTAAAACGAGTCTTAATAACATAGTTAATCTGACTCGGTACAACTTGAAAAGTATCTGCTAAGTTCGAGCGTTGAATCTCAGCAATTCCAGACTGGCCCAGCAATTCTTTAATATATTCTTCTATACTATCTGATGTATTTCTTGCCATCTTAATTCCTCCAGTCTAATTTGACTATAACTGACTATTATTATACCAAAAATGTCAGCTCATGGGAAACTATACCTTCAAAAAGCTTTTTAAAGTTGTCATTAAAGACCATATAAGATACAATAAATAAGACTGAAATATTAGGTAACTTAAGGTGTTTGATTCAAATTTTCTATCCACTTTAACAGGCTGAGACCCACCTAATCCAACAAGTACTTTTTAGCACTTTCGCAGTAGTATTAGTCTTATCACTCTCGATAAAGCTCATATCTCTTATTTATTTCCCTATGAAAGGTTACTCATGAAATACATCATTGCACTCTTAATCTCTATGATTCCTTTAGTTGAGCTCCGTGGAGCCGTACCTGTTGCTATCGCCTCAGGTATTCCTTGGTGGCAAGCCCTAATTCTTTGTGTCATTGGGAACATGATTCCAGTTCCAATTATCTTTTTCTTCGCCCGCCATGTTCTCGAATGGGGGGCAGACAAACCTCTGATTGGTGGCTTCTTTACCTGGTGTCTTAAAAAAGGTCACAGTGGTGGCCAAAAACTTGAAAAAGCTGCCGGAGATAAGGGTGTCTTCTGGGCCCTTCTACTTTTTGTGGGAATCCCGCTTCCAGGAACAGGAGCTTGGACTGGTACCCTAGCAGCATCTATCCTAGATTGGGACTTTAAACGTAGTGTTATTGCTGTTATGCTTGGGGTTATCCTTGCAGGTATCATCATGGGAACACTCTCTCTTCTACTTGGTGTAAATACCTTCGCTCATTAATTACTTTTTCAACGTCTGGGGCATACTCAGACGTTTTTTAATAGCAACAAAAAAAGAAGCTACGATTCATTCACGTAACTTCTTTTCTTTTTATCTAGCAACTAGAATTAGTTGTTAAGAGCTGCTGCCATTGTAGCTGCAACTTCTGATTCAAAGTCGTTAGATGCTTTTTCGATACCTTCACCAACTTCAAAGCGAACGAATTCTACTACTGAAGCGTTTACTGATTCAAGGTAAGCTTCAACTGTTTTGCTGTCGTCCATGATGTAAACTTGAGCAAGAAGTGTGTATGCTTGGTCAACTTTAGTGTTGTCAAGCAAGAAGCGGTCCATTTTACCTGGGATGATTTTATCCCAGATTTTTTCTGGTTTACCTTCAGCAGCCAACTCAGCTTTGATATCTTCTTCAGCTTGAGCAAGAACAGCATCAGTCAATTGAGCTTTAGAACCATATTTAAGGTGTGGAAGAGCTGGTTTGTTAACCATAGCACGGCTTTCGTTATCTTGATCGATAGCGTGGTTAAGTTGTGCCAATTCATCTTTAACAAATTGTTCGTCCAATTCAGTGTATGAAAGAACAGTTGGTTTCATCGCTGCGATGTGCATTGAGATTTGTTTTGCAAGAGCATCATCTCCACCTTCGATAACTGAAACAACACCGATACGTCCACCGTTGTGTTGGTAAGCTCCGAAGTGTTGTGCATCAGTTTTCTCAACAACTGCAAAACGACGGAATGAAATCTTTTCACCGATAGTAGCTGTAGCAGTTACGTATGCAGCTTCAAGAGTTTCACCTGAAGGCATAGTCAATGCAAGTGCTTCTTCGTTGTTAGCTGGTTTACCTTCAGCAATTACTTTAGCTGTTTCGTTTACCAACTCAACGAATTGAGCGTTCTTCGCAACGAAGTCAGTTTCAGCATTAACTTCAACAACTGCTGCAACGTTACCGTTAACGTAAACACCAGTCAAACCTTCAGCTGCAACACGGTCAGCTTTCTTAGCTGCTTTAGCCATACCTTTTTCGCGAAGCAATTCAATCGCTTTTTCGATATCACCTTCAACTTCAACCAATGCTTTTTTAGCGTCCATGACACCAGCACCAGATTTTTCACGCAATTCTTTAACAAGTTTAGCTGTAATTTCTGCCATTTTGTTTTTCTCCAAATTTATTTTATCAAACTAAGGGGCAGGGCTGAGCCCCGCCCCTTAGGTGTTTGTCGTATCTTTAGTAGGCATCGAGCCCTAACCAATCTTAAAGATTAGTTGTTGTCACCTTCGACAACTTCAACGATTTCTTCGATTGAATCAGCTGCAGCTGCTTCTTGGAAATCTGCAGAAGCATCTTCACCTTGGTTACCTTCGATGATAGCATCAGCCATTTTTGAAGTGATCAATTTAACGGCACGGATAGCGTCATCGTTAGCTGGGATGATTACATCGATCTCATCTGGATCAGCGTTTGTATCAACCATCGCTACAACTGGGATACCAAGTTTTTTAGCTTCTTTAACAGCGATTTGTTCTTTGTGTGGGTCAACGATGTAGATTACATCTGGAATGCGAGGCATATCTTCGATACCACCCAAGAATTTTTCAAGACGTGCACGTTGTTTGTTAAGAAGTGCAACTTCTTTCTTAGGAAGAACTTCGAAAGTTCCATCAGCTTCCATTTGTTTGATTTCTTTCAAACGAGCGATACGTTTTTGGATAGTATCCCAGTTTGTAAGAGTACCACCCAACCAACGGTGGTTGATGTAGTATTGACCAGCACGAGTTGCTTCTTCAGCTACTGCTTCAGCTGCTTGTTTTTTAGTACCAACGAACAAGATTACTGCATCGTTAGCCGCTGCTTCACGAACGAATTCGTAAGCTGTATCAGCCATTTTTACAGTTTGTTGCAAGTCGATAACGTGGATTCCGTTACGTTCTGTGAAGATGTACTTAGCCATCTTAGGATTCCAGCGACGAGTTTGGTGACCGAAGTGAACACCAGCCTCAAGAAGTTGTTTCATTGAAATTACTGCCATGAGTATTTCTCCTTAAAAATTGTTTTTTCCTCTTCTAAGCTTTAGACTTGCAGTCCCACCCTGCGGCAACAAGACCACAATCGGCTTAGAATGAGTATTTGTCACTTTACGCAACTATAGTAGTTTATCAAAAAAAGTGACATTTGGCAAGCTCTAAAATCAGTCTGACCATTAGAAAAAAATCACCCGTATTAAAATTGCAATCGTTTTCTTTGAGGTTGATAAGTATTTTGTTTATAATTAGGCTATCAAAAATAGAGGAGGACATTATTTTGTCATTAGTCGGAAAAGAAATTATTGAATTTTCAGCACAAGCTTATCACAACGGGGAATTCATTACTGTTACGGATGAAGATGTTAAGGGAAAATGGGCTGTTTTCTGCTTCTACCCTGCAGATTTTTCATTTGTCTGCCCAACTGAACTCGGTGACCTTCAAGAACAATATGAAGCTCTTAAATCTCTTGGTGTAGAGGTTTACTCTGTCTCTACTGATACTCACTTTGTTCACAAAGCTTGGCATGATGACTCAGATGTTGTTGGAACTATTACTTATCCTATGATTGGAGATCCTTCACACCACATCTCACAAGGCTTTGATGTTCTTGGACAAGATGGTCTCGCACAACGTGGTACATTTATCATTGATCCAGATGGCGTTATCCAAATGATGGAAATTAACGCTGATGGTATTGGACGTGATGCAAGCACTCTTATTGATAAAGTCCGTGCTGCTCAGTATATTCGTCAACATCCAGGTGAAGTTTGTCCAGCCAAGTGGAAAGAAGGAGCTGAAACACTTACTCCTAGCTTAGATCTTGTAGGTAAAATTTAACAACCAGGGGGTATCCATGGTCTTAGATAAAGAAATCAAGACGCAATTAGCACAATATTTAAATTTACTAGAATCTGATATTGTATTACAAACAGACTTAGGGGATGACGATAATTCTCGAAAAGTAAAAGAATTTCTAGACGAGATTGCCGCTATGTCTGACCGTATTAGTCTTGAATCAACACATTTAAAACGTCAACCTAGTTTTGGTATTGCACAAAAAGGGCAAAAAAGTCGTGTTATTTTCTCAGGCTTACCAATGGGCCACGAATTCACATCTTTCATTTTAGCTCTCTTGCAAGTTTCTGGTCGTCCACCTAAAGTTGATGAGGACACTATCGAACGTATCAAGAAGATTGATAAACCCACCGACTTAGAGACTTATGTTTCATTAACTTGTCACAATTGTCCAGACGTTGTTCAAGCCTTTAATATAATGGCTGTTTTGAACCCAAATATCACTCACACCATGATTGAAGGTGGTATGTATCAGGATGAGGTCAAAGCCAAAGGTATCATGTCTGTTCCTACGGTTTACAAAGACCAAGAAGAATTTACATCTGGTCGTGCAACCATTGAACAGCTTGTAGAAAAATTGGACGGACCACTTGATGCTGATGCTTTCGCTGATAAAGGTGTCTATGATGTTTTGGTTATTGGTGGTGGTCCTGCTGGAAACAGTGCGGCCATCTATGCTGCCCGTAAAGGTTTAAAAACTGGTCTTTTAGCAGAAACCTTTGGTGGACAAGTTATCGAGACAGTCGGCATTGAGAACATGATTGGTACGCTATATACAGAAGGTCCTAAGTTAATGGCCCAAGTTGAGGAGCATACGAAATCTTATGATGTTGATATCATCAAAAGTCAATTAGCTACTGGCATCGAAAAGAAAGAACTTATTGAAGTGACACTGGCTAACGGTGCCGTTTTAAAATCCAAAACTGCTATCCTAGCTCTCGGAGCCAAATGGCGTAATATCAACGTTCCTGGCGAGGAAGAATTCCGCAATAAAGGGGTTACTTACTGCCCACACTGTGATGGTCCACTATTTGAAGGAAAGAATGTTGCAGTTATCGGTGGTGGTAACTCAGGTTTGGAAGCGGCTTTAGATTTAGCAGGCATTACTAAACATGTTACAGTGTTAGAGTTCTTACCTGAATTAAAGGCAGATCAAGTCTTACAAGAACGAGCTGCTAAAACTGATAATCTAACCATTCTTAAGAACGTTGCAACCAAAGAAATTGTTGGTCAAGATCATGTAACTGGTTTGAATTACGTTGAGCGTGATACAAACGCAGAAAAACATCTTGATCTTGAAGGTGTCTTTGTTCAAATTGGTCTTGTACCAAGTACTGCTTGGCTCAAAGATAGTGGCATTGAACTCAATGAGCGCCAAGAAATTATCGTTGATAAATTTGGTTCAACAAATATCCCTGGTATTTTTGCTGCAGGTGACTGTACAGATAGTGCCTACAAGCAAATCATTATCTCCATGGGGTCTGGTGCTACAGCTGCTATCGGAGCATTTGATTACTTGATTAGACAATAATCAACACTTGCGTGTTAGTAATCTATCTTCAACAGTTATAATTAATATGAAGAGGTTGAATGTCTTTCAACCTCTTTATGTTTCTTGAAAATAGGCAGTTTGAATAATCAACCAGTCAATTTGATGAAAGAGACTTGACGAATCTTTTTTTTTTCGATAGAATGGTATCTGTTATGGCGGTATAGCCAAGTGGTAAGGCACGGCTCTGCAAAAGCTTGATCGTCGGTTCAAATCCGTCTACCGCCTTCATAATACGAAGACACCTTAGGGTGTCTTTTTTCATTATTGCATATAAAAATACCCGTAGCTAGAAAACTCGGGTATTCATTATTCTTATTTAATCGCTTCAATCAAAGCTTCCGCTTGATTCTGAAGGCTTTCAAGAACTTCTTCAGTTGCTAGGAATTTCCCATCCACCCAGGCTGTATCATTAACACGTGTCGCTGTAAAATCGCCAACGACTTGGGTACGGATAAATGGTAACAATTCTTTGTAGGCATCAAAAAGTTGATTGTGGCCACCATTAGCAACTGATGACACGGTTACAATCTTATCTTGAAGAGCTGATGGCCCTGACGGATCTGATAGGTCAAGAGCACGGCTCAACCAGTCAAGCAAATTTTTCACTGGCCCAGGAATTGAGAAATTATAAACCGGTGAAAAAATCCAAATTGCGTCTGCTGCCAAGATCTGTTCTCGAACTTCTGCCAAAACTGGAAGAACTGGACTTTCTAAATCCTGATTAAAAACAGGTACTTGACTATAGTCAAGATAAGAAACATTAGCTTTACCAGCTAGCATTTTCTCAGCTTCTTCTGCTAATTGGTGGTTAAATGATCCCTTGCGAAGAGATCCAACGATAAATAGAATGTTTTTCATGATACGTTTCCTTTGTATTTCTAATAATTAATATTTACTACTACATAGTGATATATATAATTCCATTAGAAATATAAAGAAATATGCTCAGACATTCTTAAATTTTTTCAGGAGCTCTACCAACTGTGCCTGCTCTTCAGGTGTCAGAACGGAAAAAGTCTCCTCAATAGCTCGCTGATGTGGCGGGATTGCTGCTTGAATAATACGACGGCCCTCATCCGTCAAATCAACCTCGAAAGCACGCTTATCTGTTTGGCAGGCTTCTCGCGTCAACCAACCTTTTTTCTCCATATTTTTAATGACGACAGTCATATTCCCGGAGGTGGCAAGCATGCGGTCAATTAATTCGCCAATTTTCATACGTCCTTTGGCATTAAGCACGTCCATGACTCCAAATTGAGTTGGTGTCAAATTAAATTCTTTAAAGGTCTCAGAAACCTTGGCATCGATGGTACGAAAAGCTTTACGCATAACTACCATACTTTTTACAGCCATGTTTTTATCTAAGTCACTCATTTCTAGTCCTTTCCAAATAGATGCTGTTTTTATTACTCTACCACAGTTTTTCTAAAAGTGGTATATGAAAATGAAAAAATAAGAAAAAAGAGTCCTTAGATATCTAACCAATACCTCAGAACTCTTTCATTTCTAACTATTACGATTCCAAAAAAGGGCTAATAAGATAACAGCACCTAGTACTGAAGGAACGATAGCAGTATCTGCTAGCATCGGTCCCCAATTTCCAAAAAGAAGCTGACCAACAAAAGCACCTAGCCATCCAACAAAGGTCTTACCAATACAGCCCATACGTTCACCCCTATTTGATATAGCAGAGGCAATAAGGCCAATGAGAAAACCAACTATCATACTTCCAATCATGAGAAATCCTCCATCACTCTTAGATTACCCAATCCCCATTTCGGAAGATCGGTACACGACTACCATCTTGGCGGATACCATCAATATCCATTTGATTTGAACCGATCATAAAGTCTACGTGTACATCAGAACGATTAAGACCAGCTTCCTTAAGCTCCTCTTCTGTCATGTCTGCCCCTCCCTCAACACTGGTAGCATAAGCTGCTCCAATAGCTAGGTGGTTGGATGCATTCTCATCAAAAAGAGTGTTAAAGAAGGTGATGCCTGACTGTGAAATAGGACTTGGATCTGGTACCAAAGCACATTCACCTAGAGCACGCGCCCCATTATTGTTGAAGACGAGATTCTTCATCACTTCATCGCCTTGGTCCGCTGTGATGTCTACAATTTCACCATCTTTGAAGGTTACCTTGATTCCCTCAATAATATTACCATTGTAGCTTAGAGGCTTTGTGCTTGAGACATAGCCATCTGCACGGCGAAAATCAGGTGCCGTAAAGACTTCTTCTGTTGGCATATTAGGAAGGAAGCCTTCACCTTGCGCATTAATGGCACCTGCAGACTCCCAAACGTGGTTTTTAGGTAATCCTAATGTCAAGTCTGTTCCAGGTGCTTGGTAGTGTAAGGCTGAGAATTGTGCCTCATTGAGTAGGCGTGCTTTAGCATCCAAGCGGTCAGCATGTTCCTTCCAAGCACGTACAGGGTCCTCTTCATAGACACGACAAGTCTTGAAAATTTGGTCCCAAAGTAAATCTACAGCTTCCTCATCACTCGAAGCATCGGGAAAGACCTTCTTAGCCCATTCCTTACCAGCTGCAGCAGCTACAGTCCAACTAACCTTATTAGACTGAGTTGCCACCTGCATAGGTTTAAAAGCCACTCCAGTAGCTTTAGCATGAGCAGATAAACGTTCAGGAGCTACACCATTAAGAGCACCTGGATCTGATGAACGAACACCTAAGCGACTTGCCTTCTTGGCCAACAAATATTCCATCTCAGCTTTTTTATAGGCAGGAACCTCTTCGATACGGTCCATATCAGCGTGCAAGAAGCGCTCGCGATTAATAATATCATCTGACCATTGAACGATTACCTCAGCTGCTCCTAGGGCATAGGCTTCTTTTACTAAGAGGTGAGCTAACTCAGCCTGCTCTACATCAATGCTCAAGGCCACTGTATGACCAGGTTGCACATTAATCCCATTAGCAACCAGTAATTTAGCATATTTCTCAAGATTTTCTTTAAAATTTGGTAAAACCATGATTAACTCCTTGAAACTATAATTTTCTATCAGTATACCATAAGACGAAGAAAAAGGTTTCTTCTCAGCTTTGGCTTTTTAACATCACATGCAGACCCCTAAACAAAAAGAGAACGGAGACTGACTCCATTCTCTCAAAGTTGATGACGATTCTCTTTAGCTATTAAAAGAAATCGTCAAAAAGACTTAATTGATTATCTTCTGGCATATTTCCTAGGATTCCCATTTCATCCAATTTTTCAACTAAGGTTGATGATAGGCCTCCTCGTTTACGCAATTCTGTCTTAGAAAGAAACTCCCCTTCTTCACGCGCAGCAACCACTTGCTTAGCAACGTTCTCCCCCAAACCTTCAAGTGCAATAAACGGTGGAATCAAAGTATCTCCTTCAATCAGAAATTCAGTTGCCTGACTCTTATAAAGATCCAACTGACCAAAGGTAAAGCCACGTTCTAACATTTCATTGACAATTTCAAGTGTTGTAAATAAGTCATTTTCAACATTAGTCGCTTCATTTCGTTGGCGCTTCTCCTTAATATCTTCCATTCGAGCTTTAACAGCATCAAGACCCGCAGACATCGTCTTAAGCTCAAATGCTTTGGCTCGAATTGAGAAGTAGGCACAATAGTAATAAATAGGATGGTGCACTTTGAAATAAGCTACACGCAGGGCCATCATAACGTAGGCTGCCGCATGGGCTTTAGGGAACATGTACTTGATTTTACCACAAGATTCAATGTACCAGTCTGGAACATTATTTTCACGCATGGCTTGAATATAGCCATTACGCTCTTCTTCAGAAATCTTCAACCACATTCCCTTACGCACACGTTCCATAATGGTGAAAGCCATCTTAGGATCTAATCCCGCATGCATCAAGTATACCATGATATCGTCACGACAACCGATAACGGTTTTTAGAGTGGCAATACCTTCCTTGATCAAATCTTGTGCATTCCCCAACCAAACGTCTGTACCATGGGACAAACCAGATAACTGCAAGAGTTCAGCAAAGGTTGTCGGATGCGTCTCATCGACCATACCACGAACAAAGTTAGTCCCAAACTCAGGGATTCCCAACATTCCCGTTGGTGTCCCAATCTGTTCAGGTGTTACCCCTAAAATATCAGTCCCTGAAAAAAGTTTCATTACATCTGGATCATCTGCTCGAATATCTTTTGGATCAATTCCTGATAAATCCTGCAACTTACGAATCATAGTCGGATCATCATGTCCCAGAATATCAAGCTTCAACACGTTCTCATCGATATCGTGGAAGTTAAAGTGAGTCGTCTGCCAAGCAGCTGTCACATCATCGGCCGGATATTGAACAGGTGTGAAATCATAGACATCCATATAATTTGGAATAACAACAATACCACCTGGGTGTTGACCTGTATTTCGCTTAACACCAGCAGCCCCCATAGCCAAACGATCGACCTCGGCATCACGGTAAAACTTATTGTAATCACGTTCGTAACCTTTGACAAAACCATAAGCCGTCCGATCTGCAACAGTACCTACTGTTCCGGCACGAAAGGCATATTGCTCTCCAAAAATATCACGAACATCTAAGTGGGCTGACGGCTGATCATCACCGGAAAAGTTCAAATCGATATCAGGAACCTTATCCCCATCAAAACCTAGGAAGGTCTCGAAAGGAATATCCTGTCCATCTTTTTTATACTCCGTTCCACATTCTGAACACTCCTTATCAGGCAAATCGAAGCCAGATCCATAAGACCCATCTGTGATAAACTCTGAGTGTTGACAATTAGGACATAGATAATGTGGCGGCATCGGATTAACCTCGGTAATTCCAATCATCGTCGCAACAAAACTAGATCCGACAGATCCACGCGAACCAACTAGGTAACCACGTTCATTTGAACGGTTAACAAGCATCTGCGAAGCTAGGTAGATAACGGCAAACCCATTACCAAGAATTGAGGACAACTCTTTCTCAATCCGCAAGTCAATAATATCAGGCAAAGGATTACCATAGAGCTCAAACGCTCTAGCATATGTCATCTCCGCAACCTGTTCTTCCGCACGATCAATGAAAGGCGTATACAAGTCTTTTTTGACAACCTCAACCTCTTCAATTTGGTCTGCCATAGCTTGTGTATTAGTTACAACAATTTCATAAGCTAAGTCTTTTCCCAAAAAGTCAAAGTCATCTAGCATCTCGTTAGTTGTCCTAAAATGCGCTTCAGGTAAAGGAGCAGGTTTCGCATTTTCTCCCTTACCAATTGGCCTATTAATCATGGCTCCTTGTCCCAAAGCACGAACAATGATTTCACGATAAATAGCATCCTCAGGATTGATATAATGTACATTTCCTGTAGCCAGCACAGGTTTGTCAAGACGATTAGCGACTTCAATCAAATCCCGAATAAGCTGTTCTATAGCCGCTTCATCTTTAATTAAGTCCTTCGCAATCAATGGCGCATAAATCGCTGGAGGCATTACTTCAATAAAATCATAGTATTTAGCAACTTCAACTGCCTTATCAATACCGTGAGACAAGAGCGTATCAAAAACCTCACCATCCGCACAAGCAGAACCTACTATGATTCCCTCACGATATTCATCCAAAACTGTACGAGGGATACGTGCTACCCCCTCAAAATAGGACACATTTGATAAGCTGACCAACTTAAAGATATTCTTCAAGCCAGTTTGATTCTGAACATATAGCGTCGCATGTTTAACACGAGACTTTTTATACGAATCTTCAGAAACCAACTCTGTGTTCAACTGTTCCAGATTAGTCAAACCATGCTTATCAAATACATCTTTAATGAAAATGAACAACAAACGGCCCGTAGCTTCCGCATCATAATTGGCCATGTGGTGATGATCCAAGGCTACACCAAAACGTTTCGTCAAAGGACCCAAACCATGACGCTTATACTCCGGATAAAGATTTCTAGCAAATTCCAAAGTATCTATAACTGGCTGTGAAATTGTTGGCAACTGATGTCTCTCATAATTGGCATTCATAAAACCAACGTCAAAGGTTGCATTATGGGCCACTAGCACAGTACCTTGACAAAATTCTTGAAACTCTTGTAAAACTTGTACTAAAGGTTTAGCACCTTTAACATGATTATCAGTAATACCGGTCAATTCAGTAGTAAATGCAGAGAGCGGATGTCCTGGATCAATGAATTCATCAAATTGCTCAATGATATTCCCCTTATGCATTTTTGATGCCGCAATCTGAATCAAATCATTATGAACAGCGGACAACCCTGTCGTTTCAACGTCAAATACAACATAAGTTGCTTCTTTTAATTCCAAATTCTGGGAATTATAAACAATAGGAACCTTATCCTCAACAAGATTAGCTTCCAAACCAAAAATAGCTTTAATCCCTGCTTTCTTAGCTCTATGATAGCCATGAGGAAAGCTCTGAACATTAGCATGATCGGTTATAGCAACAGCTGGATGCCCCCAAGAAGCAGCAGTATCAATAAGCTCTTCCACAGTTGGCATGGCATCCATAGTCGACATGTTAGTATGCGCATGAAATTCTACACGCTTCTGACCCTCAGGCATTAGATCTTTACGAGGAGTGTGGGAAATCTCTTTAATATCTTGCACATTCATAGTCAGACTATGAGTGAAAGGATTATTCTCAATACGGCCACGAACCCTAACCCAGTTCCCCTTTTTTATCATATCGAACTTAGCGAGCTCATCACTATCTTTGACCCATCGTTGCATAGCAAAACTGGAGGTATAATCAGTTACCTTAAAATTAATAATAATTCGACCCGTCTTTGTTTCACGTTGCTCTACATCAAAAATATAGCCCTCAAAAACAACACGATTCTCTTCAGAATTAATATCAATCATTGGGGTAATCTCAGCCTTGTCAAAGCTAGCCTGACGTTGACTTTGTTTCTCAGCAAAATTTTGAGATGGTTCACTAACAGGTTTCGGTGAGGGAGCACTTTCCAAAATAGATTGAAGTGCCTGTCTGGCCTGAGACTCAGCCTGTTCTTGTAAAGAAACCTTATTTGTTTGGTAAGCCTCTTCTAAAGAAGATGAAGCTTCCTTATCTTCGACAACAGAAATGGATACATCAGATAAACCAACTTGAGAAAAAGATTTAGATATCAAAGAAATAAATCTATCCTGTACATTTTCTTTTATAATATGCTCTGGAGCTTTAACAAAAATACTATTATTCGAAATCTCAACCTTTAGATTTGAGAATAAAGAATAAGTAGAAAAGTGTGACACTTTTAAACTATCTAAAGCATATGAAAAATAATCTCCAAGTAAAGAATCATCACAAGCAGTAGAAACTAAACGAATCTCAAAAGAAGCTTTAGCACCTAAAGAATTAAAAGAAGAGTGAAGTAAACTATCAAAAAGAGCAAAAGACTCATAAGACAGAACACTAGGAAAAGAAAAAACAAAGAACCATTGGCGGTTTGATTTAAATAGCTTTACTGTTTCGATAGAACCATCTTTAATTTCTTTAAAAGCATCGTGATCCTCAGGAAAACGAATTTGTTTTAAGAGAAGCTGAAATTTATCAGACATAAAAAATAAACTCCTATAGACAAAAAAACACTCCTTAAGGAGTGTAACTTATACCGGCGGCCGGGGTCGAACCGGCACGTCCTTGCGGACACTGGATTTTGAGTCCAGCGCGTCTGCCAATTCCGCCACGCCGGCAAAGTATAACTGGGGTAGCTGGATTCGAACCAACGCATGAGGGAGTCAAAGTCCCTTGCCTTACCGCTTGGCTATACCCCAAAA
>ERZ791846.295-NODE-295-length-30884-cov-4.94933_pt1 | contig 30884 bp, 43 predicted proteins | sample MGYA00510289_ERZ791846 | MGnify/ENA primary metagenome ERZ791846 (study PRJEB30046, sample SAMN00715274) | human gut metagenome | study: EMG produced TPA metagenomics assembly of the A metagenome-wide association study of gut microbiota in type 2... | reverse complement strand
TTTAACTAATCTTTCTTCTTAATCTTCTTTCCTTTATTCAGTTTTCAGGGTGTTTGAAAGAACACAGAGATGCACCATTAGCTCAGTTGGTAGAGCACCTGACTCTTAATCAGGGTGTCCCGGGTTCGAGCCCCTGATGGTGCACCAAGAGAAGTTGCAGGGGCTAATGAGAGCAAAGACCATTAGCCTTTGTGACGAAAGACAAGGCTCGTTGGTCAAGCGGTTAAGACTCCGGCCTCTCACGCCGGCAACGCGGGTTCGATTCCCGCACGAGTCACCAAAAGGTAAAAAAGCTGAAAGGCTTATAAATACAAAAGAATAGTTGGTGTTGATGACGCTGAGGGTCCACCTGTTCCCATACCGAACACAGAAGTTAAGCTCAGTGGTGCCGAAAATACTTGGCTGGTGACGGCCCGGGAAGATAGGGAGATGCCAACACAAAGCATACACCCAAACGGGTGTTTTGCTCTATATTCCTCCATAGCTCAGTCGGTAGTGCGAGTGTACACAAATATACCCAACATTATCTCTTAGTTTGAGGAAAGGCTTCGACCAAAAGTTGTTGCCGAAAACTTAATATGATCCTCCATAGCTCAGTCGGTAGAGCGCATGACTGTTAATCATGATGTCACTGGTTCGAGCCCAGTTGGGGGAGCCAAGAGAAAAGTCAGTAATTAAGCCAAAAACGGCTTGTTTACTGGCTTTTTGCTTTGTTTACAACATTTTTGAATTTTAAAAATATTTACCTCTTTTTATACCTTTTGATGTGTTATACTACAGATAAACTACAGATTTTCCATAATAAAAACCGCCCGAAATATAATCGGGCGGCTTATTTTAGGCCAACAATTTGATTGCGTTGTAAAGGGTGTCAACATCTTGGATAATATAGTGGTCAATATCGACCTTGTAATCTGTATGCCCCATGAGAGCAATAATGTCCTCTTCCCTCGCACCTGCCGCTGACATGCGGGTTGAAAAGGTTCGACGGCAAGAATGCGGAGTAAACTCATCGCCTAACCCCAGCGCCTGCATCGCCGGTCTGAAACAGTATTTTAAGAAGTAATCTTTATTCATAGATTTTCCAATTTCTGAACCCTCGTGCATACGGCAGAAGATTGTTTCGCCTTTATTATTTATGCAATTCTCTACCAATTCTAAAATTTTCGGGTGGATAGGTACAACACGATTTTTGCCGGCATCTGACTTTATGCCTGCGATAAAGTAAGGTATTCCTTGCTCACTTACATGGTATTGGTCAGTTGTAAGTGACAAAAACTCGGTCACTCTAAAATTAAGATAGCACATAATGTAAACATAATCAGCATAAGGCACTTTGCCTATGTTTTGTCTGATAAGCTCAAGCTGCACATCGGTAAAGCGTGTAGCGTTTACCTCTTCGGGTTCGGGTAGTTCTATAAATGTGCCGTAGTCTTTATTTACAATATCCTCTTGCATCGCAAAATCGTAAAGACTTGTGACGAAGCATTTAATCTTATGTAGAGCCGAGTAGCCTAAGCCTTGGCAGATTTTAGGCGTATCAGTGACTTTATAAGTGCCTTTACCATTAGGTAAGAGATATTTTAATTTGCCTTCTGCGCCGACCTCGTGATGTGGATTTTCGTAATAATCTATGATGAATTGATAATCCGAGGTGCGCAAGTCCCTGAATTTACGCTTGTACAGAGGTTTCAACTTGATGTATGCACTTGCATAGTTGCTTTTCACGCTGTTGCCAAGTTTTTTATATGCTTTAGTTTTTACCCATTTATCGTGTAATTGCTCAAGTGTCATATTAAAGCCATTGACTGGATTGTACTCATAATCTTTGAGGGCATTTTCTGCCTCTCGCTTTGTGGCAAAAGTCCCCAAATAAACTTGTTTCCCTGTGACAGAGCTTGCAGCGGCATACGGTTTTGATTTGCTGTCTTTGCGTATGTAAATACTGCCCGTGCCTTTTGTCCGTCGTCTGTTTTTTGGCTTGTCAGATGATTGATTTTTACCGCAATACGGACAGAATACAAAATCGTCCTGTAGTTCTCGGTTACACCGTCGGTTTATACATTTTTTCATCATTTTGCTCCTAAAAATGGGCGCAAAAAACCCCTGTAAAATATTGTAATTTTCGCAGGGGTGTGGTACAATATTATTGCTCTAATAAGTACCATTGCACCCGCTGTAATGGTTTCCGCTCTGTCCTGCGCCAACAGGTCAGGGCGTTTTTTTTATTTTTATAATGCATCAACCATTTCTTGTAGCTCTAAAAGGTTGTCATGTGCATCTTTAATGGACTCAAGACCTCTATAAACATACTTAACTGTTTTATATGCTTGGAAGCCTACTTTTTCGTAATCGTTTTCTGTATTCATATATTTTTCTTCAAGCAAGTATCCATAATACATAGTCTTTTCCATATTTTCGTTGCCTGAAAAATAATTATATTTATTAGCTTTTAACCAATCAACAGCCGCCTGAATATCTTCATCGGTAGCTGCTTTTGCATCCTTTTTAGCTTTGCTTGCAATGTAATCAACCATTTCGGTTGTGTTTGGTTCGGGTTCAGAGTCTGACGAAACATCATCGGAACTTTCATAATCAGAAACATCAGAAGAACTGTCAATATCGCTGTAATAATCCTTTGGCGGTTCGACATCTGAATGTGCTGATGTTTCGGTAGTTGTTTCAGAAACATCAGATGTGGCAGAAGAACAGCCTACAAGAGTGGTCGAACAAATTGCCACGATTGATAAGATTGCGAAATACTTTTTTAATCTCATTTATAAATCCTCCTCTTTTTGATATATATATTGACAAAATATATATCATATACTAAAATAATATTAGAGAGGTTCAGACTTCTCACTATTCCTATTTTACCTGCCATAGTTGCCGCTATGGCAGGTTTTTCTTTTTGTTGATAAAATCTGCAAATTGCTCCTTTACTTGCCGTTCAAGAGGATGCAAATAAAAAACATTTCTGCGTTCGAGTTCTGCCATTCGTTCAGCCCTGTAGGTTGCCGCCTCGAGGCTGATGTCACATAAATTTGCAATTGCAGCGGAAGTTAACGCTTGCAGTTCATGAAGGACACAGGCAGGGGCGAGTAAATCCCGAGCAAATACATTTGCTGAATGTTCGGCATCGTCGATTGTTGCAAATCCGTTGCCGTTTTCCTTAAACAAGTGACCTAAAAATATATGACCGAGTTCATGCGCAATTGTAAATCTACATCGCTGAGGGGATTGCTCATCTGCATATATGATATAAAGTTTATCATTTTGCATTAAAGTTGTACCGCTCTCGTTTTGGTGTAGCAGATTGACCGCTGAATTTTTCAGCAAAGTAATATCAGCTTGTTTAGCTATTTGGCTTACCTTAACAGGTAGGCTATCTATATTATAATCAATCAAACATTGCCAAGATGCATTGCGTGCGTTTTTGTATTTTTCATAATTCAATTTTTACCACCTCACAGGTAGTTTAACCCATGAGGTGTTTTTTATTTGTACTTATAAATCTGTATCGTCAGGCTCAAACTTACTGAGATCAGGAAGATTAACTATTTCAATTGGTTGATTATTACCGTCACTTCGTGCGGCTTTAATTGTTGGTATCAATATTTCATCTTCTACACCAAGCAATCTATCGACTGCAGGTTGCATATCAACTTTATTACGATATGCAAGTATAACCTTTTTCTCGTGATCCGAAAGTTTATCTATATGTATTTGTTCTTTAATTTCGCCATTTATCAAAGCGTTTATATCAATAGATAAAAAATTACATATCTTGGTGACATTTTGAATAGATGTTCCCCAAATGCCCCTACTAAAAATACCTTTAACGGTTGTATAAGGCAAATCAACTAATTTTGCAAATTGCATCACGCTTTTATATTTATCTAAAATATAATCCTGCAATTTTTGCTCAATAGTCATTGCGCTCACCTCTCTTTGATAGTTAGTATATTACAAAATTTTGTAGATGTCAATAACAAATCTACCTTTTTTAGTAAATTATTTTTAAAAAAGTGTTGACAATCTACCGCAAAAGGTATATTATAATGCTGTAATCTACTAAATAAGGTAGATTGGAGGTGAAAAACTATGTTATATCCTAATTTGGTGAAAGCAATGAAAGATGAAGGTGTAACTAAAACAGATATTGCAAATCTGCTTGGACTACATTTCAACACCGTAACTGCAAAACTTGAGGGCGAAACATCTTCAAGCAAAGCTGTTTATCAGGTTGGCTTTACTTTGATTGAGGCGGTAATGATTAAAAACATATTTTTTAAAAGATATGATCTTGCTTGGCTTTTTGATTTTTCGGAACACACAAAAACAGCTTAACGAAAGGAATGATAAAAATGGCACTAACCATATATGCGGTAGTCGCTACCGTAGTAGCAGTAGTGGCGATTATAAAAGCTGTAAAATGGAAAATCGCTACAAGAGCAATGGTGGTTTATTGTACGAAAAATTTTAGGATACCCACAGACAAAGAACTTGCCGACTGCTTCAAAGAAGCCGCCGGCAAGACAATAAGATTTAAGTAATTCCAAATTGAGCTTTTATAAGCTGAGTAACAACATTCGCTGATATTTGTGTTATTGCAGAAAGCGAGTGACTTCCCACGGTTCCGGCAATCTTCTTAACTTTATTCCATATATCATCGTTACGAATATTTGCTAAAAACTTGTGACCTTCGGGAGTTAAATCACCTACTTCTAAATAGTCGCCACCGTCAGTAGCGAACATTGAAGTAATTAAACCTGCAAGTTTGCATTGTTTAATGTGGTAGATAATTTCGTCATGAGAGTATGGTTGAAGCCTTTCAAAATCGTTGCTGAATTTACTGTATCGAAAGGATTCGTTGAAGTCACACACTTCTTCTACACTCAAAAGAATATCACGAACACAGTCGTTATTTAAACGCATAAGCATCACCTCCTTACAATTTGATTTTAGCATTTTAAGGAGAAAAACACAACAAGAAGGTTACAGCAGAAGAGTTTTTGGGAATATGTCGGGTGCTTGATGTTGATCCAAGGCAGTTTTTTAAGCAGTCTGCTTAACTTATTACCTCAGAAAGGAATGACAAAAATGATTGATTGTAATATCACTAAAAACTATTTGAGTGAACAAGCTCGGATGACAAAATCAAGTAATGCTGGTGTGTGTCGTATTTCGTGTAATCATTGCCCATTGAGCAGATTTAATAATGACGAAGAAATGCTTTGCACTGAATTAGAATTAAGGCACCCTGAAAAGGCAATTGCAATTGTACAAAAATGGTCGGATGAACATCCGCAGACGACTTATTTAAGTGAGTTCTTGAAAAACTATCCGAATGCTAAGCTTGGTGAAAATGGCGTGCCTATGAATATGTGTCCGTCGATACTTGGGCTTCAAGACCTTGAAAACTGCGGTGAAATAAGTTGCGTTGAATGTTGGAATCAGCCTGTTGAGGAGAGTGAAAAATGATGAGAGAATATTTATTTCGTGGCAAGATGATAGCTAACGGTAACTGGTCAGAGGGCAATTTGCTTGTAACTAAGCAAGGCTGTTGTATAACTCCCGATGCAACTGTTTTAGGCAGCTATGGCGCGGTAGATCCCGAAACAGTCGGTCAGTACACTAACATGCTCGACAAGAATGGCACAAAAATTTTTGAAGGAGATATCATTGATTTTTCTGACCGCTCAGACGGTGACGGCTATGGGGTTGTAAAGTACGATGCAAACGAAACTGAATTTGGGATTGAGTACGACAATATCTATGAAAGCCTCGGAAAACATTATTATCCCGAAGATATTGAAGTTATCGGAAACATACATGATAACCCGAACTTAGTAAGAGGTGATTATTAAATGAATGAAAAAATCCTTATCAACCCTAAAACAAATCAGGAGTACAGAGATGTACCGCCCACGGTAGCGGCAAAATATCTTGGTGTGGCTCTTAATTTTATTTATGAAGGGCTCAAAAAACAGACCTTGCCGATAGGCTCGGCAGTTCAGAGTGATTCAGGGCGCTGGAGCTACAACATACCGATTGACCGGCTCAAGACCTACGCAAGCGGTGCAGACATATCATTGCTCACCGTCCTGCTCAACAAATTGCTCGGCAGCGGCAACGCAATCGAAAGGACGGTATAAAAATGATAAATTCGCCGTGCTACGGCTGTCAGATACGGACGACAAGATGTCATACAGATTGTGAAAAATATCTTGAATACAAATCAAAATGTGACAATCGCCGAGCCGAACGCTCTAAAAATTATGACTTTTTTAATTACATCTGTAATAAAATCAACATCCATACGAGATGTCGCAAATCAAATAAATGAAAGGACTTTATAACGAATGTGGCATTTAAGAAACTACGAGACGAAAAGATCGCTCAGAAAAAAGTATAAGCATTGCAAAGAGCAACTTGAATACACCCGAAAGAGCCTCAGCACGAAAAGTGATGAGCTTGAAACAGCACACAGCGACATTGACTTTTTTAAGGTCAGAATCATCAAGGCTCTTAATGAAGTTAATAAACTTTGTGAGGGCAACAATCTGTTTTTACCGCCTGAGATTGAACGCATACAGGTTGAGCTTGCGGTCACAGATGTGATTGACATTAAAGAAACCTCCAAAAGCTTTATTTGCGTAGCGGTTGATGGGTGCAACCGATGAATTTTACAGGCAAAGAAAAAGACCGTTGACTGTTTGCAACAATCAACGGTCCGCAAATAAAAGGCTATTTGCAATCTAACTAATATTATCATAGCAAATAACCTTGCAAAAATCAAGGAGATTATAAAAAATGGAAAGAAAATCTAAATTACAGATGATAGCAGTGGACAAACTGCACCCACATCCACAGAACCCTCGAAAGGTTATCGGCGATGTGACGGAGCTTGCGGAATCTATCAAGGCGAACGGAATTTTGCAGAATTTGACCGTAGTGCCAAACAATGATAACTGGGATGATTTCACGGTAATTATAGGACATCGCAGGCTTGCGGCCGCAAAGCAGGCAGGTTTGACGGAACTGCCGTGTGCAATCGTTGAAATGAGTGAAAAAGAACAGCTTTCAACAATGCTCACAGAGAATATGCAGAGGTCCGACTTAACCGTATATGAAGAAGCAAAGGGCTGTCAGTTGTTGCTTGACCTCGGCGATACGGTCTCAGAAATTGCAGAGAAAACAGGATTTTCCGAAAGCAAAATCAGAAGAAGAGTAAAGCTCTGCGAGCTTGATGAAGAGGCATTTAAGGAAAGTCAGATCCGACAGCCTACGCTTGCAGACTATGACCGATTGAATCAAATTAAGGACATTGAAACGAGAAATAAACTGCTTGAATCAATCGGCACGAATAATTTTGACAATCTTTTGTATTCTGCTGTAAAAAAACAGGAAACAGAGGAAGAGAAAGAAAAAATTGAAAAACTCTGTCTTGAACATGGAATGACCAAAGTACAGAACCATGACGAAATTCCGAGCAACTACGAATATACCGGAGCATTTGAACTCAAAGATTTAATTGGTAAAGACTTTGCGGACGGCAGAAAAAGATATTTTTATTTTGCGTACAGCTCAAACATCTACATTTACGCAGAAGCATTGAAAAAACAGGAAAAGAATGATCCCGAAGAAGAAAAGCAAAAGCTTGAAGAGCAGAGGTGGGACGAACTTGTTGAGCAGGCGGAAGAAATAGATGAGCGCTGTGAGGCTCTCAGAAGAGGCTTTATGCTCGATACGAATTTCAATGACAGCAACAAAAAGCAGGAGCTTATAAAGTACATAACCGCTCAAGTGGCGGCAGACGCCCGTATCAAAGATTATCATTTTGAAGATGAAAGCATAGACAGATACATCAGCGAACATTGGTGCGATAACAGCGGCAGAATGCTTATGGCGGCGGCATACGCTTTGTGTCAGACGAATTACAGTTCGTTCAGTTATATCAGTGTAAATTATTCGGAAAAAACATTTAACCGAAAAAACAACCCCGATCTCAACAGATTTTATAATCTGCTATGTAAACTCGGCTATGTGATGTCTGATGAGGAGATACAGCTCCGTGACGGCACACATCCGATTTTTACAACAGGCGAAGTAAAATAAAAATAAACTAAATAAGTTAATCACGCTCTGCACAGCGAGATTATAGATTCCCTCTTTTGATAAATTATATACATACCTTTCTTTCAGTAATATTACCGATTCGGGCAGGTGCAGATGCCCGAAAAAAGCCAATAGATAACAAGCTCTGCACAGCTCGTTATATAACCCTCATTTTACTCCTCTTTAAATAAATTCTGACATTGTAAAAGCGGAGCAGGTGCAGATGTTCCGCATTAGGTAAAAATGAATATAAACATAATCACAATAAAATTTAAAGACGGTTCAAGCATATATATTGATGATGTTTCTGATTATGCCATAAATAACAATGTTATCAAAGTTAATAAAAATGGATATAATCAGTTTTTTAATTTCGACGAAGTTAGATATATCGGAAGAACATTTGATTTAGAACCCGAAATATACAACGCAATGAAGAGGTGAAACAATGAAAATAAAAAAAGCATTTGACATATGCAAGAAAAATAAAAACATTTCAATCTTTTGTAATGATGTCGGCGAGCAATGGTTGTCAGACGGATATGCAGTTTATCCTATCTTTGGTCTGCCACGGCTCAACGAGGATTACATATGCAAGCTCTATGACATTAACGATGCACAGAGAGATAAGATTAGCTTTACGATCAGCCAAAGCAAACCGTTAATTAATGTGGAAGATTGCACTCAGAACGAATCAGTTGCCGAAATGTGGGATATAAGCATTGTATATGACGGAAAAGTAATGCTACCGATAAGCACGGAAGAAGGCTTGATGTTTATTGACCGCACATATCTCAACCCTTTCACGGACACACCAAATGAAACAATGGTGCTTACATTACGAAAAGACATTAAAGGAACACCTTACTTTGCTGTTAAGTTTGGAATGGTTGCATACGGTTTTATTTGCGCATACGAAATAGTTGACGATGACTTTGTAAAACAGTTGCGGTCATTGTATTTTGAAAGCGAAATCATTTTAAAGAACAAGAAAGGGAATGCCGATGAAACAGTATGAGGCTGACCAACAGTGGAAATTATTTCAATGGACAACCTTCATCCGGGCAAAGTATCCTGAAATTGATTTGATGTTCCACATTCCGAACGGTGGCAGTCGAAATAAACTTGAAGCGGCCAACCTAAAAAGGCAGGGAGTGAAAGCAGGTGTACCGGATTTGTTTTTACCGATCAGCCGTGGTGGCTATCACGGATTGTTTATTGAATTAAAATACGGTAAAAACAAGCCAACCGAAAAACAAACTGAATGGCTTAAAAGTCTGAATGAACAAGGCTACGCTGTCGCTGTTTGCTATGGATGCGAAGAAGCGAGCGAAAAAATATTAAAGTATTTGAAATTAGGTGAAATAAATGAGTGAAGAAAAAAAGAAACGAGGTCGCAAGAAGAAACTTGACCGATTGGACCGAATGTGTCTTTATTGTGCTGACTACAATAAAAAACACGGCACAAACTACAGTTACGGGGAATTTGTAGCGCAAATCGCCGCAAGAAAAATTAAACCACTCGGTTTGTATGATTACGCAGATTAGGAGGAAAAAATGATTGATTAAGGAGAGTGATTTGGTTGAGTCAGAGAAAATCAATATCCAAAGCAACAAGGCTTAAAGTTTATGAGAAGTACAGCGGTCACTGTGCATACTGCGGTTGTACACTCAAATTAAAGGACATGCAAGTTGACCATATACAGAGCGTGTACTGGTACAATGGTGCGAATGACATTGAAAATTATAATCCTGCTTGCAGAATGTGCAATTTTTACAAATCGACAAGGACAGTCGAAGATTTTAAAAAAGAATTAGGAAAGTTGCTTTCGAGGCTCGAAAAGGTCTTTATTTTTCGATTAGCTGTAAAGTACGGATTGATTAAAAAGACGGACAATCCAATTGAATTTTACTTTGAAAATCAAAATAAAACAGGTAAGGAGAGTGAAAAATGATGATGGATAATAAATTAAAAATCCGTGAGGTATGCGGTGATTATGCATTAGATATACCGTTCGCAGACGGTAGTGTAAACACGATATACTTTAATTCAAAACGAAATGCTGAAACAGTTAAGCATATTATCGAAGTTGACGGTAGTAAACTCAACGAAGCAACCGTGTGTGATGTGCAAGAGATTAAACACGGAAAGTGGGAAAAGTCTGATACCATAATGGGAACATATAATAGATGTTCCGTCTGCCACTTTGACGAACTTAATATAGATTTTCCGTATTGCCCACGCTGTGGAACTAAAATGGATTTGGAGAGTGAAAAATGAACAAACAGTATAAGCATTATACAGATGTTACGAGAGAAGTTTTAGACACAATAAAAATAGGCGATTTAATCAAGATTAACAATTGGAAAAAACCAATGCGAGTTATGGCTGTGTCTAAAAATTACTTTGTTATGGCAAGTAAAGTATTTAAAACCAACTATTATTCCGTGTGTTCAAAATTACCTTGGAACGGTGTTAAACATAATAACATGACTAATGGTATGTTTCATTGTGGAGCTGATGACTGGATATTTGGCTCTCCGTTAGGGATTACACATAAAAATCTTTACGAGTTTATCAACGAAGAAAGTAATAGGAAGTTTTTGCAAGAATTTGAAGATGGCAAGGCACATATTTCTGAAAGAAATGGCATGCCGATTTATGATTTGTATATTAAGTCAAATATTAAATACGTAATAGAAGAGTAAGAACAATGACTAACTTTGAAAAAATCAAATCAATGAGCAAAGAGCAGATGACACATTTTGTGCTTGATGCATTAAATAACGATGTTTGCAATTACTGCGAAAATTGCGATATTTCTTGTCTTGAAAATGAAGACTGTCCTGAAAACAAAGAAATTATTAAAAAATGGCTTGAAAGCGAGGCAAGCAACAATGGCTGAATCCAAAAAAACAGTTGCAGCGGAAACACAGGACAGACCGACAGTGCCGGCAGAAACATTATCAGAGCTTGACAAGCTCGTTGTTGCGTTTATTGACGGCGCTCTTGATGTTAATGAAATCAATAATCTTGATATATTCAACAGATGGCTTGTTCTGTCAATGTCTGCCGTATATAGCTGTACGAAAATAGGATTGCTATCCGCCAAGTCTTGCGTTAAGGCAAAATATAAGCTTTTACAAGAGTACCGTAGATTTAGGACGGACACTTTTTTTGCAAGCAAAGAACACATTGAATGGATTAATCGAACAAGAGAAACCTCTTGTAAACTAACGGAATTATCAAAAGCAATCGCTGAACATGATCCGGAAGTGTTGTCGATAGCTTTACAAATTATTGATTTGCTCACGAAGCAGGATATTTACAACAAACTTTTTATTTTATCGGACGCATCAGATACATATAAAGCAGATTGCTTAAAAACGTTGACCGAAAATGATACAGCCTTTTTGGACGAGTTTGGAAACATACCGTTTGTAGATTTGCTCTTTAAGTTTTATAAATCGGCAGAAGAAACGAGAGCATCGGAAATTTTCAAAGAGTTGGATGCCGACAACATCAGAACTGTAGCTTGTCACGTGCCGGTTAAGTCGGACGATTGTCGAGGAATCACAAAAAGCTACAAAGAATATTTCGGCATTTAAGGTAAGGTAAGGCAATATTCTTGCCAGCTGCAAAATCTTAAAGGAAATTCAAATCAAGTTAATCCTATATTAAAAAAGTAATCAAAGCGACGACTTCCGTTTTGATTAAGCTGTTACAAAAGAATGCACCAAAAATCAAACACACAATTGCAGCGGCAAGGTTGCACAGAGCAGTAACTCAAGTGGTCAGATTGGGTTACTGCATATTTATATCATCTGACTTTTTAATACGATAACAGAATAATAAATAGTCACAAAAAAGGAGTTGAGATACTCCTTTAATAGCCTGCTCAAGGAATTAATTAAGTGACCGTTTTAGTTTTAACATATATAATAGGAAGTTTAATATGTTTACATACAAAGCTGAAATCAAGTCGGGGCCTCTGCTCGAGGTGAAATACTATAAATCTTTCAGAAAGAGAAATAAGAAAAATCTTGCTCGACAAATCAATCAATCCCGAACAAACGAAAAGCAAGCCAAAGCAAACCGTATCAGAGGAGAACAACACACACAGAGGCTTATCCTTTGCAACTTCTCTGAGGGCGACTGGTTCGCAAGGTTCTCCGCTCCGTTTGGTGAATTTACCGAAGATGAATTTGAGAGGGTTGTGTCGAATTTTTTCAAGCGTATCAAACGCAGAACAGAGAAAAAACAAATCAAGTTTAAATACATTGGATATTGCGAGTGTGGCAAGCTCGGAAAAAATTGGCATTTGCATATTGTGATTGAGAATTGCGTGCGTGAAATATTAATGGAATGCTGGTCGTGGAAAAACGGCATAAATTTTACGCCACTCTACCAAGATGGCAATTATGCTGACCTTGCAAAGTACATCCGCAAAGATGTCAGCGGAAAGAAAAGATTAAAAACATCAAGAAATCTAACGAAGCCCGAAGTCAAAGTCACCGAGGGCAAGAAAAGAGAATATCGAAAGCTTGAACGAGGAGAAGCTCTGCCTTGCCCTGAGGGATATTATTTCTGCAAAGATGAAATGTGGATAAACGATTTCACAGGTGCGACTTTTCACTTTACATATTTGGCCAATGCTCACAAGCATAAGAAATTCGGAGGTGCAAAAATTTGAGAGATTCGACAAGAGATTATACAATTGCACAGTTTAGACTTTATGCATTGCTTGGCTATCCAAACAAAGCACAAGTCGTTGCCGATGAGACAATGCACCGAGCGCTACAACTTGACCTGCTTGCTGTGATAGACACACTTAATGCCTTGACCAATAGCGGTAAAGACTACATCTGTCAAGCTGTCAGCGCTGTTTACTTTGTTGCACCAACAAAACCGTTGCACAAAGGTGAAATAAATTTGAGAGTGACCAAGTTTGCTGTCAATAACTATACAGACGAACGTACGGTGTTTCGCTGGCTCAAAGAGGCACGATTGCTTTGTGCAAAACTTCGTGGACTTAACATTTGTACATATTGCACAAAGAAAGATGTCAGTAGAAGCGATTAAACCTGTTGTAAAATTAAATTGTAATGATAAAACGAAAAGTAACTACGGACTGGATCGTCCGCCAAATCCGTGAGGGCAAGGCATATAGATTTTATTTAACAGCGGATTGGCACAAAGTCAGAGACGCCAAAAAAGCGAAAGAACATTACGAATGCGAACGCTGTCGCAAGGTAGGCAAGTATAGCCCTTGTGAAGCCGTGCATCACAAGCTATACCTCAAGGCAAGACCTGACCTTGCTCTTGATATCAACAACCTTGAATGTCTTTGTAAGGATTGCCATTACAAGGAGCATCACAAATATGAACCAAAAAAATTAAAAGATGAATTTGCTGAACGGTGGTAAGTCAAAAAAGCATCCCCCGGGTCAAAAATCGAAAAAATTTCAGGCTGATGGATAACGGTATAAAGGCACGACAGTTCACCTTCGCGCACGCACACGAGAAATTTTCAGAGAGGAGAGAACAAAATGGCGCAGATTAAAATTGCTGAAATCAAGGATAGCTTAATTGAGCAACTGACTTTGAAAGGGGCAAACATTGAAGTCTATAGAGATTTAATTGACAGTTACATCTTCTGCACTAAACTTGAGCGTAAAATGCAGGCGGACATCCGCCAAAATGGCTTGACATACAAAGCTATCAGCGCCACAGGCAAAGAGTATATGAAGGACAACCCCTCTGTAAAAAATGCCGTAATGTACAACAAACAGCGTTTAGCGATCCTCTCACAAATGGGGCTGTCAATTGACAAAGTCGAAAGTGATTCGGATGACGAACTGTAAAATCATAGACGATTACATCGACCTTGTTAAAAGCGGTAAATATCGTGTCTGCCGTGAACAAATTCAGCTGATAAAATTTGTTGAAAATGTCTTTGAAAACGAAGAAATTTACGTCGATGAAGAACAGCTTGAAAAATATTTAGCTTTGCAGAAATATTTTCCTTATAAACTTTTTGAATGGGAAAAATTTTGCTTTGCTTTGCACAATTGCACCTACTCTGCTCCCGGTGTTTTAAGATTCCCTGATTTGGTTTGTGTAGTCGGAAGAGGAACGGGAAAAAACGGTTATCTTGCTTTTGAAGATTTTGCTTTGGTAACTCCGGTCAACGGTGTGCGAAACTACGATATTGATATTTGCGCAACGTCCGAAGAACAAGCACAAACGAGTTTTAATGATATTTATGAAATCTTGGAAAATAATGCGTCAAAAATGCAGCGGCATTTTAAGTGGAATAAAACCAAAATCACTAATATAAAAACAAACTCGACGATTAGATACAGAACATCAAACAGCAAAACAAAAGACGGCGGCAGACCAGGCAAAGTAGATTTTGATGAAAAACACGCTTACGAAAATTATGACCTCATTAACGTTTTTACTACAGGTTTAGGCAAAAAGCCTTTACCTCGCAGGACGACAATAACCACAATGGGAGATGTTCGTGACGGGCCGCTTGACAATGAGCTTTCGGAGGGTCTTGAAGTCTTAAATGGTGATACCTCAGATAACGGGACACTTTATTTCATTTGTCGCTTAGACGATGAAAAAGAGGTTTATGATCCCGAAAACTGGTATAAAGCTAATCCATCTCTGCAATATTTTCCGGAGTTACAAAGAGAAATAAAGAAAGAATTTGAAGAATGGAAAAAAGATAAAATTAATAATTCAGCGTTTATGACTAAACGTATGAATATTCCAAAAGGCACAGAAGCCCATCCTGTTACTTCTTGGGACAATATCAAAGCTACAAACAGACCTCTTCCCAACCTTGAGGGCAAGCCGTGCATATTTGGCATTGACTACACCAAAACTACTGACTTTTTGGGGATCGGTTTAATGTTTTTGATTGACGGCTCAATCGCATGGAAACCATTTTCGTGGTATTGTTCACAATCTGCGGATTTGGGCAGAATTAAATTTCCTTATGCTCAACAGCCTGATTTACAAAGGGTTGACGGAGCGGAAATACCTCCCGAAATTGTAGCTGACTGGTTGAGAGAGCAGACAAAGCATTACAACATTGTCGGTGGAGCATTGGACAGTTACCGCTATACTTTGCTCAAGGAGCCGTTAATGCAGTTGGGTTTTGAATGCGACCGCAAAGGACGAAATAATCTAAAACTTGTAAGGCCGTCGGATAAAATACTTGTCGCTCCTCTAATTGCTTCGGATTTCGCTAATCATCGTATTGTTTGGGGCAATTCGGCGTTAATGCGTTGGTACACAAACAACACATCGGCTGTCGAAGATAAAAACGGCAATATTATCTATGGCAAGATTGAGCCGAAATCAAGAAAAACAGACGGATTTATGGCGTTTGTTGCCGCATATACACAGCTTGATTTACTGAAACAAAATCAGCCGATGACGGTTGATGAACTCAAAAATTGCTTTAACGCAATTGTTTTTTAATGTGAGGTGATGAAAAATGGTGAAACTTTTTCAGGGCGATTGTCTTGAATTAATGAAAAACATTCCCGACAACATCGCCGATATGATACTTTGTGATTTACCGTACGGAACAACACGATGCAAATGGGATTCAATTATTCCTTTTGAACCATTATGGCAAGAATACAATCGGATAATTAAAGATAATGCCGCGATTGTTTTATTCGCACAGGAACCGTTTGCAACGAAATTAAGAAGTAGCAATTTGAAAATGTATAAATATGATTGGATATGGCAGAAGCCGCAGGGAACAAATTTCTTGAATGCTAAAAATCAACCGTTGAAGAATTACGAAATCATCTGTGTTTTTGGTAAAAAAAATTGCGATATAAGCCATGTTTTACAAAAGGAAAACCTTATACATCAGGTGGCGGTAATGTCGGTGAAGCGTACGGTGGAGGGAAAAAAATTATTACACATAATGAAGGTGTTCGGTACCCAACAAGCATTCAAAAATTTAATGCGATTCAGAACACAAAAAGATTTCATCCGACACAGAAACCAGTTGACTTGCTTGAATACTTAATCAAAACATATACAAACGAGGGTGATTTAGTCCTTGATAATTGCATGGGAAGTGGAAGCACAGGTGTTGCCTGCGTAAACACAAACCGAAACTTTATCGGAATAGAGCTTGATGAAAAGTATTACAAAATAGCAGAAGAAAGAATAAAAAACGCTGAAAAAGGCAGGTGAGAAAATGAAAATTATTGATTATTTCCGCAGCATTTTCGGCAAAAAAGATGCCGTTGCAACGGAATTTAGCGAGGACGGCTCGACAGTTGATGAACAAAGATTTCATTTAACCGAACTTGCCTTATTTACTGCAATTGATTTTATCGCCCGAAGCTTGTCGAAGTGCGAATTTGTGACGGTAAACAATAACCGAGAAAGTCGCAAAGCTGAATACTATCTGTGGAACTATGCACCTAACAAACATCAAACAAAAATCGAATTTTTTACGCAGGCTGTCGCGAAGTTGATTTTTGACAATGAGCTTTTAATTGTTGAAACTGCCGATAATCAGCTTATGATTGCTGATAGCTTCTCGAGAACGGAACACGCTTTGATTGACGACACATTCAGCGGCGTTACTTGCCGAAATTTTACATATCAGCGCATTTTTTCTGAAAGTGAGGTAATTTACCTCAGATATAACAACTTTGCTCTTAACGGCTTATTGGCCGATATGTGCAATACATATGAGCAGTTAATGTTATCGGCTCAGGAAAGATATAATAAAGCGGTCGGACACAAAGGCATTTTGGAGCTTGAAAATTACAGCTTTGGCGATGAAAATTTTGCCGAAACCTACAACAAAGTGCTGTCAAAGCAGTTTAAATCATTTTACTCAAACAAGAATGCTGTTATGCCGATTTTTAAGGGTATGAAATATTCAGAACCCTCAACTGATGCAGGAAAAACCACAAACAGCGAAATTAACGATATTCAAAAATTGAGAACTGAGGCTTACACGGTGGTCGGAAACGCTTTGCACATTCCGCCGGCAATTTTGAGCGGTGAAGCTTCACAGCTGTCCGATGCGCTGGATTGTGCTATCGGAAATGCGATTGATCCGATTGCAAATATGTTTGAACAGGAAATCACCAAAAAGAGATTCGGCGGTGCTGAATTTAATAAAGGCAATTATCTTTTAATCGACACAACAGCGGTAAGGCATATTGATGCCGTAAGTCAGGCGAACAACCTTGATAAGTCAATCGCAAGCGGTGTTTTAACTCCTGCGAAAGCTCAAAAATATTGCAATATGCTCCCTTGCCCCGAAAAATGGGCGAATGAATATTATATTACGAAAAATTATCAAACAGCAGAAAGCACATTGAAAGGTGGTGAATAAATGAAAAGTAGAAATTACAACATCAAGCAAATTGCAGACAATCAGAGTGTCTTGCAAATCTATCTTTATGGTGAAATTGAGCCGAGCTACTTGAACATTTTGGGCGACCTCGTAGAATCCAAGACAAGCGCCGAATATATTCGCAAGGCGATTGAAAAAGCAGGCGAAATTGAAGACATTGAAATCTACATCAATTCCGTGGGCGGATTTGTTGATGAAGGTGTAACTATTTACAACCTGCTCAAACGGCAGAGTGTGCCGGTTACTGCATACATTGACGGTATGGCTTGTTCAATCGCATCTGTTGTTGCAATGGCGGCTGACAAGATTGTAATGCCGTCAAACACAACAATGATGATCCATCATGCAATCGGCGGTTGTTACGGCAATGCGAAGGAACACAGAGAATTTGCAACCCAGCTTGACAAAATCAGCGAAGCAAGCACAAACTCTTACCTTGTACACGCAGGCGATAAGCTCACGAGAGAAAGCCTCGAACCGTTGCTCGATGCTGAAACATTTCTGACCGCACAAGAGGCTTTTGACCTCGGTTTGTGTGATGAAATCGTTGATCCTGTCGATTTAACGGAATCAAAAGAAATTGTTAACGATGCACAGCAAAAGAAGAATCCAAAAGCAAAACAGGCAGCGGCAGAACTTGCAAAAATGCTTGGTGCAAAGCCTGAACCGCAGATACCACCTGAGCCCAAGCCGAAAAATCCCGAAGAAAAGGATAGCTTTGGCTTTATTGAAGAATACTTCAAAAACAAAAATTATTTATAAAGGAGATTTAAAAAATGAAGAATCTTGATGCGATTAAAAACGCAAAAGCAAAGTTTGCGCAGAACTTGAAAACTGCCATTGATTCCAAAGATGAAGCAAAAATGACCGAGGCTCTCAACGCCTATGCTGATAGTATTCAGCAGTCAATCATTGAGGTCGCACAGGAAATTGGCGAAACTGCCGATAACACAATCCTTGCCAAGAGAGGATTCAGACAGCTTACAAGCGCAGAGCAGAAGTTTTATAACAATTTTGTCACAGCGGCAAAATCTGCCGATGTTAAGCAGGCTCTCACAGGTCTTGATGTTACAATTCCGCAGACAATCCTTGATACAGTGCTTGAGGATATTACCAGCAATCATCCGCTCCTCGATGCAATCGGAATTGAGAACACATACGGCTCTGTTAAGGCAATCTTTGCTACAGACACAAAACAGCTCGCCTCTTGGGGCGCTTTAAGCTCAAAAATCACACAGGAGCTTGCCGGCACAATCCAGGAAAAGGATTTCTCAACATCAAAGGTAAGTGCCTTTATCCCTGTTCCGAAGGATATACTCGACCTTGGCGCTATATACATCGACGCATATGTCCGCAGAATCCTTGCTGATGCGCTCGCATATGCCCTCGAGGACGGCTTCATCAACGGCGACGGTAACGGCAAACCTATCGGTATGCTCAAAGATCCGGAAGGAGCAGTAAAAGCAAACGCTTACACCGAAAAAACAGCAACAAAGCTCACAAGCCTTGACATTAAGTCATATATGGATGTCGTTGCAAAACTCGCAAAGGGCAAGGGCGGTAAAACCAACAACATCACATCGGTTGACCTCATCGTTAATCCTGTGGACTATCTCACAAAGATTATTCCTGCGACTACGGTCCTTGCAACTGACGGTTCATACAAGAACAACCTCTTCCCCTTCCCGACTAATGTTTACCCATCAGAAATGGTTACGGAAGGCGCTGCCGTTATCGGCCAGCTTTCAAGATATAAAGCCTGCCTCTCAACAGGTAAGGAAGGTAAGCTTGATTACTCTGACCAGTATCAGTTTCTCGAAGACAACAGAGTTTATCTTGTTAAGGCTTACGCAACAGGCTTTTCGCTTCATACGAATGATTTTGTTAAGCTTGATATTTCGGCGCTCAATCCTGCTGAAATTAAAGTAACTCTTAATCAGGCAGCAACAGCTTAATTTATCACGGAGGTGTTGAACAATGGGAATTATAAGCGATGTAGTTAATATGCTCGATTTTGACCGTGAGCACATTGAAACAGATGAAAGCACAAAGTCGAAAATTGAACTGATTATAGCCAATGGAAAACAGCACCTCCGCGATTATAACCCTCTACTTACTGATGAGGATTTTGAGCGAGCAACAAGGGCAAGAAGTTTACTGTTTGATTACTGCCGTTATGCTTACTCGAACGCTGTTGAAATGTTCGACCATAATTTTGAAAGCGAAATTCTGAAATTAAGGCAGGAATATGAGGTGAAAAGCTATGATTTTGAAGAATAACATAGATTTTTTAACCTTTAATGACGGTGTTGCAAAAATCTATGAAACGGATGAAAACGATGACATCATCACCGACAGTTTGAAAAAGTATCGTTTCGGCAACGAAAAAATTGGAGTAACTCGGTTTTACGGAGCAAAGCAGAACGATATTGAACTGTCAAAGGTCATACATATTCACAAGGACGAAAACTTGCGAACAGACATGGCGGTTGTTATCAGCGGCACAAGGTTTAAAATCGAACAGATACAGCACGATAAAAGCAAAAATCCCCCTTGCTCGATTGTGAGCCTGTCACAGAGGGGACTGTATGAGGGTGGTGCAGATGTTTTTTAAAAACTACGATGAATTTGTTGAACTCATAAAGTCTTGTGGTTTTAAGTGTGTGGAGGCAGATTACAACAAGTCAACCCCTGCTCCCTATCTTGTTTACTTTAAAGACGAGGAAGAAGGCATTTACGCAGACGGTAAATGCCTTTGGAAAACTGCAAAAATCATCATAGAACTCTACACAGCGAAAGATGACCACACAAGCGAAACGAAGTTTGAGGAGTGGCTCAACGAAAACGGCTTCGGTTGGAAAAAACCAAATCGAGCATGGGACACAACCAATAAACTTTGTGTAAGCTATTACAATTTGGGCGTGACTTTTGATGAGTGATTACAAAAAAGTCGGTATCGACCGCCTTGGCGATACCCTATCGAAAGAGCTGTCAACCTATTCGGCTGATGTGCAAATGGGTGTCCGACTATTGGTCGATGAAAAAGCCGAAGAACTTAAAAACGAAATCAAAAAGAATGCACCTGTAGGCAGAAGAAAAAAATATCGCAAATCGTTTAGAGTTAAAATCACAAACGAAACATTTAGGTTTTATGAAAAAACGGTTTATGCCGCTAAACCTGAGTACCGGCTTACACACCTCCTCGAAAAAACTCGTAAAAAGAGGGGCCAAAAAGGCGGAACGGTACAACCGAAGGTGCATATTGCTCCGGCTACAGAGAAAATTCACGGCGAATTTGAAGCCGGAATAAAAAAGCTCATTAAATCATCGGAAGCTATGGGCGGCGGTGATTTGAGCAGCATAAAAAGAATTTAAAACATAAGGAGTGTTTATTTTATGAACAAAACTATTAGAAAAGTTGGTTATGCCGTACTTACAGAAAGCAGCACAGGCGAAATCACATACGGTAACCCCGTGTGGTTTAAGTCTGATGAAGCAGGCGGCAGAAGTATCGGTGCAGAGCCTATTGGCGATTCAAATACAATCTACTCTGACGGCTTGCCTATTATTGTAGCGAGTGCAAATGGCGGCTACACAATCAGTCTTGAGCTTATTTCAGCAGTCGACGACATCGAAAAAGATTGGTTTGGCAATGATGAAGCAACTGAGGGCGGTATCATCGAAAAGGGCGGTATCAAAGTAATGCCGAGATTCGCTCTTCTTGCTGCCAAGGAAACATACAAAGGTGACAAGCTCTACGAGATTGACACATATTTTGACTGTACAGCTGCAAGAGCGAGCAGGAACGACAAGACATCAGAGGGTAACTTTGATCCACAGTTCCCAACATTTACAATCACGTCAAAACCACGCCCTGACAATGACTTTGTGCGCTACACATCATATGCAGATACTCTGCCCGAAAGCGTTGTAACTCCTACTGTAAAGGCTGTAAAGGCTGCAAAATCGGCAGTTCCTACAGATCAGGCCTCATCAGACACTACAAAGGCGGCTAAGAGCTAATGAAAGACACAGTTGTTATTAACGATAAAAATGTTGAGGTTGAGGTTACAGCATATACAATGCTCATCTACGAGGACACATTCAAAGGACACAGCTTTTTGCGTGATGCCGACCGTGTCCTTGTCAAGAATCTCAATGATGTTAAATTTGGCTCTGCTGTAAAGCTTTTATGGGCAGCGGCAAAGACGGCAGACGATACAATTCCCAACTTTAAGACTTGGGCGAAAGAAATCAGCATTAAGGACGCTATTTCGGCGACAGACACAATCATCAATCTCATCGTTGACAGTCTTAAAAGCGACAGCCCAAAAGTGACAGCGACAGCGACCTAAACGGAACTTTCCTGACGGCGAAGGAAATCTTATCCTATGCCGTCAGGTGTGGTCTGACTGTCGCTGACCTACAAAGATTTACAATAGGTTTTGTGATTGATTATGTAGAAACCTATTTTGCATTGCGAAACAATAAAAACATCCATGAGGATGAAGAAAAATATCGGAAAATGAAATCTGTATTGCCTTTCGTTACAGAAAGATTTGAAAGTAAAGAAATCTCGGAAAAGCAGTATAGCGAGTTTATGAACCGATATAGGAAATTGGAGGACAGATATGGCATCAACGATTAAAGGCATCACCGTCAAGATTGCCGGCGACACTATAGATTTACAGAAATCCTTAAAAGCTGTACAGTCCTCATCGGCGAGCTTGCAGAGAGAACTGACGGCGATTAATAAGCAGTTAAAATTTGACCCTGAAAACACCGTTCTGCTCGCTCAAAAACAAGAAGTATTGAAAGAGCAGATTGATAAGAGTCAGTCTGCTCTTAGTCAATTGCTTGATGTACAAGATCAGGTTGAAGAACAGGCAAAAAACGGCGAAATCTCAACCGAACAGTACAGAGCTTATCAGCGTGAGGTTGAAAAAGCAAAAAGCAAACTCGAAACTTTTAAGAAACAGCTTGCAGAAACCGAAGAAAAGGCAAACGAAATAAACCTTGAATCAGCACGGACTGAAATGTCAAAAACTGAAACAAGCGTTGATAAAGCAGGCGATAGTTTTAAAAATCTTGGAAATAAGTCCAATAAAACTGATTTATCCAAAGTTAAGAAAGAAATGGATGATGTTAAATCCTCTGCTGACAATCTCAAATCCGCTGTCGGTGATGCATTAAAAGAAGCAGGCGCAGCGGCAACAACGGTCGGCGGAGCGTTGACCGGAACTATCATAAGTGCAAACAGTGAAGAAAAAGCTTTAAATTCCTTGCAGGCTCAAACCGGCTTGACCGCCGAGGAGATGACAAAGTACAAAGATGTCCTTGAAGATGTTTACACAGGAAATTTCGGCGAATCTCAGGAAGAAGTTGCAAATGTCCTTGCTTTGATTAAGCAGACAACGAACGAGACCAATCCAAGTAAGCTTAAAGATATGACCGAAAATCTCTTTACATTGAGAGATACATACGATTACGATTTTGTCGAAACCTTGAGAGCGGTCAACATGCTTATGGAGCAGTTCGGTGTAACGGGTGATGAAGCGTTTAACCTTATTGCGCAGGGCAGTCAAAAAGGCCTGAATAAAAACGGCGATTTGCTCGACACAATCAACGAATACTCCGTACATTACAAGCAACTCGGTTATGATGCAAATGAATTTTTTAATTCGCTTGAAAATGGCTCTAAAGCAGGTACTTTCAGTATCGACAAGCTTGGCGATGCCATGAAAGAGTTTGGAATCCGTTCTAAAGATACAAACTCGAGTACGCAGGAGGGATTTACTCTTCTTGGCTACGGCGCAAAAGCCTCAGCTGAGGACATTCAAAAAGCCAAAGATGAAGTCGCAAAGCTCGAAAAAAATCTTTACTATGCAAAAGAGGAGCAAAAAGGCTTTAACAATTCGACGAGCGAATTGACAAAGCAAAAAAACGCTGACAAAATTGCCGAATACTCCGAGGCGTTAAAAACCGCTAAAGAAAATCTTGCAAATCTCGAATCAGCAGGCAAAGGCACAAAAGGTAGTATTGAGGATTTGCAGGCAAGATTTGCAAAAGGCGGAGACAGCGCAAAATCAGCAACATCAGAAGTCTTAAAGGCTCTTTTCGAGATGGACGATAAGGTCAAGCAGAATCAGGCAGGCGTTGACCTCTTCGGTACGATGTGGGAAGATTTGGGAATCGACGGCGTAAAAGCCTTAACGAAAGTTAATGGCTCTGCCGACAAGACCAAAAATGCCATGAAAAAGATTAAAGACATCAAATACGACGATGTCGAAGCCGATTGGGCGAGCCTCGGCAGGACTGTGCAGACTGATGTCATTAATCCTATCGGCAAATCATTATTCCCCGAGGTAAAAAAACTTTGTAAATTTGCGAGCAAGCATACAGATGATATTATTCCAACGCTAAAACAGATTGGTGTTTTAACTACTGCTATTTGGTCGGGTAAAAAGGCCACTAAAATAGTTACAGAAATCAAAAATCTGTGGGGAGCTTACAAGTCTTTGAGAGCGGCAACAGATGCCGCTAAAATCTCACAAGAGGGACTTAACACTGCTCAAAAAGCAAATTTGTGGGGATTAGTTGCAGGTTTAGTTGTTGGTGCTATAGGCGAAATTTGGGCATTTTCAGAGGCTAACGACAGTGCAAAACAATCCCAAGAAGAACTTAACGAAGCTCAGGAAAAAGCAAAAGAAGAAATCAAAGAGCTGAAAGATGCCAATGATGAGTATGTGCAAAGTAAGAAAGATGCGGCGTCAGAGGTTGACAGCGAATTTCAATATTATGACAATTTGTGGGACGAATTGCAAGGTATTGTAGACCAAAACGGAAAAGTCAAAAAAGGTTACGAGGACAGAGCAAAATTTATTACCAATGAATTGAGCCGAGTTACAGGCGATGAAATCACTTGGAACGGCAATGTTATTCAGTCCTATAAAGACCTTAAAGGCTCTATGGATAAAGCACTTGAATCAAAAAAAGCTCTTGCTATGTTATCAGCTACAGAAGATGCTTATCAGACTGCTGTATCGGGTCTTGCAGGAGCGAAAACTGACGCAATAAATGCTTATGCCAAAAAGAAAAAAGCACAAGAAGAGCGCGACAGTGCAGCGGAAACCGCACAAAAATATAATACAGAAGGACTTGACAGAAACAAAAAAATAATCAAAATTGCGGGGTGGGCATTTGAGAATGGAAAAATCTCGCAAACCGATTATCAAAAATACCTTAAAGACGCACAAAATAAGCAGAATACAGCTAAAAACGAGCGTGCTTTATCATCATTTGGCGCGGCATACGGTGCTGAAAGTCAAAAAGCTAAAGATAACCTCAAAGAGAAAGAAAAAACTCTTAAAAAAGTTGAAAGCAAATATAACGAGTATCAAAGAAAACTCGTTAATTATAACACCACGATCCAAAACGTCGAAAACCTCACAGCGGCAAATGCTAAAGGCAACACCGAAGAGATTAGAGCCGCAATGTCAGATGTTGCTAACAGTATAGTTACATACACAACAGGCACTAAAGATACTCTCGAACAGCAGGTCAATGATTTTAGGACAAATGCCGAGAATCTACGGACGGCATACAAAGACGGTGTTGAGGGCGTAACGAAAGACCAAGTTGAAGAAGCCGAAGAGTTGCAGGAAAGAGCAGAAATCGAGCTTGCTAAGTACACCGATATGTACGGCACGGTTGCCGCAATCGCTACGGGCAAAGCTGACGAAATCAACGCACAACAGCAGAAAATCAAAAACGGTTTCATTGATGCTGAAACAGGTTCAAGAGAGAGTCTTGAAAATCAGCTTGCGAACTTTACCGCAAACTATGAGTTGCTAAAAACGGCAATGGACGAAAATCAACCGGGTGTTACCCAAAAAATGGTTGATAACGCAAAAGAGCTTGTAGATAAAGCAACCGGTGAACTTAACAAACTTGAAGGAAATAGTAAAGATGCGGCTGAAAAAGGCGTTAACGGAGCTGCCAACACTCTTGAGAGTAAAGAGTCAAAAGAAAAACTTAAAAAAGGCGGTAAAGCTGTAAAGAAATCAGTAAAAGACGGTGTTGGCGATACATACGCAGATGGTAAATCATTAGCCGAAATGTTTGACCAAGGTTATTTTGACGGCATAATTGATATGTTAGTCACATTATTTGGCGGTGAAGATAATCCAGCCGCACAAATGGTTAAGGCTAATATTACAGCGGCTGCAAAAGCACAGGACTCACACTCACCGAGCCGAAAAACTCGAAAGTTAGGCAGATATTTTGGCGAGGTTTATCGTCTTGGAATCGCCGATGAAATTGCCGAAACGCAAAAAACAGTAAGGTCTTTAACATCAAGGGCTTTGTCAGCTGTTGAAGGCAATCCAATCGGAGCAATTAATAATAAATTTGCAGACATTCGCACACAAAGCCAAAATGCGACAGTAAACGGTCAAATGTTGAAAGCTGTTACAAATTCACCTACGATTGAGATTCAATTCACAGGCGATGTCAACATCAATAATGACATGGATGTTGATGATTTTAACCGTCGTGTTTCAGCGGCAATTGTTGAAACCCTTGACGGCGAAGCGTCAAGGTTGGGAGGCTGAAAATGAGGCACAGTTTTGTTTACAATGGCATTGATTTGCGAACATTAGGCTTTTTTATAGCGAACACTCCCAAATATCAGATAGCGAAACGCAATTTTGATTTTATCTCTGTTTATGGAAAAAACGGCGGAGTGATTTCCGATAACGGTGTTTTTGACAATGTTGAAATGCAGTTCGAGGTCAACAGTTATCCGTACATTGTACCGAACGAAAGCAATGCAGAGCTTGTAAGAGCATTCGCCGAATGGCTTACCGTTTGGGACGGCGAATATAAAATCTTTAGGGATTCATACAACCCCGGCTATTTTACGAAAGCAATTTGCACAGGAATTGAGCCAATAGAAGAGGTTGCCCCCCTTTGTTTGTCAACAACAATAAATTTCAGCCGAATACCATTTTGGTACAGTGATTTAGGGCAAGAGATTATCCGACCAAAATTAACCTCAACACAAAATGCAGAAATCGAAGTCTATAATCCCGAAAATTACACAGCCGAGCCTTTCATCAAGATTATCAATAAAGGCACAAAAGTTAATCCGTTGACGCTGACGGTTAATGACGGTCCAACTTTAACAGTTAAAACATCATCGGATAAGGACTATATTGAACTTGATTCCGAACAGCAGTCCGCTTCTTTCAATAATGGCACGAGCTTGGCGAACAATTGCATAAGTTGTACAGAGTTCCCAAAGCTTTTGCCCGGTTGGAATAAAATAAAGCTCTCAGGAAAAAGCGCAAATGCGTTTACTGACATTGAAATTAAGCCGAATTGGAGGAGATTGTAATGTACCCTATCTTGTACAACATTGCTGATTTTTACAAAAATTCAACCCCATTGTTTGAATCTAACGGTTTCGGTTTTTTGACCGAATGCACCGAGTTTTTGGCGACAATGGAGCAAAATGGCACATACAGCTTTAGCGCGAAAATAAAAAGCACAGATAAGCTTGCACCCAAAATTAAAATAACCTCATATATTAAAGCGAAAGTAAATAATGTAGCTGAGCCTCAGTATTTTTATGTCACAAAAATAGAGGTCGATAAAAACGGTGATTTAACCGTGTCAGGCGAACATGTGTCAAGAATGTTCTTTCAGAACGGAACAATTCCTCGTGCAATGGACGGATCGATGTATGGCACGCCAAAAGAACTAATTGACCACTTTATGCGAGACTATAGCATAGTAGGAGAGCCTCTGCATATGTGGTTTACGGAAGCCCCATATAAGTGGTTTAGCTTCAGTTCATCAATCACAGCAAAGAAAAGAATTTATTTAGGCTATTCACAAGCGGTAAAGTTTGAGGATATCTTCAAAGATGACGACGAAGGACTGATAAATCAGTTTGGTGGTGTTCTGTATTTTAATAATTTTGACATTTATTTTAATAAAATCAGTACAGCAGGTGCGAAAAGTGGCTATCGTATAGCTTTCGGCGCTAATGTGTCAGATTATAAGCAGACTACTGAAATCGGCAACTACTATACACATGTTATGCCTTACGCACGATGCAACACTACAAATAATAAAGAAGTTGTCGTGTCAAGCCCTGAACCATATGAAACAGGACTAAAACGGAGCATAAAAAACACATATTTGTATGATTGCTCGAGCAAAATCAAGAAATTCACTTTAAATCCAAGCACCGGCGAAAACTACGAAGAAGTCAGAGATGCCTTACGAAATGCGGTCGCCGATTACAACTATTCAACAGAACAGACAGCGGAATCGCTGAGCATAAAAGTTACCCTCGAAAACGAGCTTACAAAAATGAATGCAATCAAACTCTACGACGAAGTGACGATAGTGATGCCGGACGGCACGAATTTCAGCCGAAGAATTTCAAAAACTGTCTACGACAGCGTATCACACAAATATAAAGAAATCACAATCGGCGATTTAGAAATGTCGATGTCTGATTTATTAAAAATTCAAAGGAGGTTTAAAAAATAATGGCGATTAGTTTAGAGCACAAATCAATTACGGTTGATGTCAATAATCGAAATGCGCCAAATGTTGTTGCGATTGCAAATGTAAATGATAAAGCGGCTCGCTATCTTGATGTAACATTAACGGCAAGCGGAAATAAGCTTACATTTACAGGTTGCACAGCGACAGCGACTTTTGCGATTGACGGATATTTAATTTCGGATTCAGTTGCTTGCACGATAAACAGCGCAGCGGATGTTATTACCGTTCCGCTCGAAAATTTCAAGTCTATGTCAGGCTTTTTAGCGATTGAAATCAAAATCGCAAACGGCGAAACTCAGGTGTTGAATACACCGCTTGCTTTAAAAGTTAAAGTGACTCCAAGTCTTCTTGATAAGAGCATGATCAGTAAAGACAGCGTTGGCACAGCCGCTGAAATCTGTAGAGAGGTTGCCACGGCACGAGGTGATTATGATAACCTCAACGCAAGGCTTAACGGGATTGATTCCGCTGTAACAAACAAAGCCGAAAAAAGCACGGTCAGTCAGCTGTCGGCACGAATGCAGACGGCAGAAACATCTCTTACAGGCAAGGCAAATGCAACAGATGTAGCCAATGCTCTTAAAGAGGATGATTCAAACAAAGTGAGTTCCAAAACGGACATCACAGACAGCAGTACTAATTATCCGAGTATCAAATATCTTGACGCTTATTATTACAAGGCAAATGAACTCTACTCATCAGAAGAGACGAACGAGCTTCTTGGTGACAAAGCCAATGCAAATTCTGTCTATTCTAAAACAGAAACTGATAATCTGCTCGGCAACAAAGCTGACCTTGTTAACAGCTCGAATATTTTTGATTTCGATGCTTGGGCGAAGGAATTGCAAAAATTAAGTTCACCAGTTTATCACGGTACACTTGATGAATTGAATTTTGATGAAAAATCAATTACCATTACCTCTACAGAAAAAGACACTTATACGAATAGTTGGATGTTACCTTACGCTAAAACAATGAAAATAAGTGTAAAACCGAATACTAAATATTGGGTATATTATATTGCAACCAAAAATAGTTGCAATACTATAATTTTTCTTAATGGAATCGCTACCGATGGAACTGCTGTAAAAATAAATAATGGTAAAGGGACATTTGTCACAAGAGATAATACGTCGTTTATAACGCTTAGGTTTGGTATTTATAGTAGTGGTGCTACTTTCAAAGTTTCTAAAATTATGATTACTGAAAAAGAATCAATCTACTTACCGAATGAAGTTGCAGAGGGCGTCCCAGAGGTTGCAGACGAAATTTTGGCATTTGAAAAGACAACCCAAGCCTCACTTGACGGTAAATATGACAGTTCAAACATAGAAAGCGGTACATCAACGCTTACGCCATATTCAACCGTTGCCGATAAAATCAAAAGTGCAAGCTGTGCATATAAGACGATTGGTGATGTTGTAATTGTCAGTGCAACGGTCAAAATGAACGCAGTATCTCTTGGCGGCAATAGCACGTGTCCAATGATTGATTTGCCGTACAAATGTATTTCCGAGGACAATGTTTTTTGTGTCGGTATTTCAAACCTTGGCAAGCTCTTTAAATTTGCCATTCCGAAAAATAACACTTGGCTACAGTTTTCGACTCAGGATAAGACCGCATATACATTCGCAGACGGCGAGCAAATTAATGTGATTTGTTCGTACAAAATTAAATAACGGAGGTAAAAATTATGGAACTTAAAGAAAAAATCACACTCGATATGCTCACAAAGGACAGCGTGTCGGTACTCAGACAGCAGTTTTTGACCTTTAACGGTGAAGAAATGCAGGTCGGCGGAAACATCCGCAATGCCTACATGAATGACGAATCAGGCAGAGAACAGATAAGAAAAGTCTTGTCTGATGAATATTACAATGCCGTAATGGCTGTATGGGGCGACGCTCTGACAGCTGACGGACCGAAAGAAAGTGAGAGCGAAAACAATGCAGATTGACATTTTATTGCTTGCTGAAATCATATCGGCATTAACCGTTATCAGCGGTCTGATTTTCGGCATTTTTAAGTTTATCGAAAATAACAAAAAGCAGAACACCGAAATCAAGAAAATCAAAAACGAACAGACCTTGACTATGTACGCTCTGCGTGCTTGTCTTGACGGCTTAAAACAGCAGGGTTGCAACGGTCGAGTGACCGAGGCTATTAATAAGATTGATAAGTACCTCAATCAGTCGGCACACTCTGCCGATGATTTAAATTAACGAAAGGATGATAACAATGAAAATGACAAACAAAATCTATGATGTACTTAAATACATCGCACTCATCGTACTGCCTGCAATCGGCACGCTTTATTTCGCCGTAGCAGGTATTTGGGGCTTGCCGTACGGTGAGCAGGTTGTCGGCACTATTACAGCCATTGACACCTGCCTTGGTGCATTGCTCGGCTTATCAGCGTATAAGTACAACAAAAACGAAAGCGAGGAATAATTATGTCAGCAAAGAAAATCTATCTCAGTCCGTCAAATCAGAACGGCAACACCTATGCAACGGGCGGTACAAACGAAATGGCTCAGTGTGACAAAATCGCCGCCGCAACCGCAAAGGCACTCAAACGCTGTGGCTTTGAAGTAATGGTTGCAAAGTCGGGAACGCTTATGCAGACAAGATGTCCCGAATCTGACAGGTTCGGTGCGGACATTCATATGCCAATCCACACCAACGCTTTTAACGGCAAATACACAGGCGGTACAAGAGTTTTCTGCCTGAACTCAAACGGCAGAAAGGCTGCCGAGGCGGTAAAGT
>ERZ791846.283-NODE-283-length-31924-cov-4.65302_pt1 | contig 31924 bp, 50 predicted proteins | sample MGYA00510289_ERZ791846 | MGnify/ENA primary metagenome ERZ791846 (study PRJEB30046, sample SAMN00715274) | human gut metagenome | study: EMG produced TPA metagenomics assembly of the A metagenome-wide association study of gut microbiota in type 2... | reverse complement strand
AAACTGACCCCCAATCGTTAGATTTTTGGTCTAACTATTGGGGGGGGCAGCTCACCCTTCATGGCGTGGCTCCTCTTTTTGTTTCTCGTGATTCTTGTTATAATAAAAGACAAAGAACAGGAGAAGGCCCCGCCTATGAAAGAAGGTGATGGTATGAAGTGGCAGATGCCGATTGGTGTCGATAATTTTTTTGATATACGGAGTAAGCATTATTATTTCGTCGACAAGACGGATTTTATCCGCCAGCTCATCGACGGGCACAGTGCGGTGACGCTGATTACGCGGCCGCGGCGGTTCGGTAAGACCTTGACCCTGAGTATGCTGGAGCATTTCTTTTCTATCGAAAAAGAGGCACAGAGCCGCCGTCTCTTCGACGGACTGGCTATCGAAGGAGCCGGCGCTGCCTACATGGCCCATCGCGGCCAGTATCCGGTGCTGTTCTTGTCTTTGAAAGATTTGAAGGACCTTACTTGGCCGCAGATGTTGCAATCCCTGAGTTCCTGGATTAGTTATTGGTTCATCGACCATGAGTATTTGGCAGAGAGTCCGGCTGTGAACCCGGATTTACGCAGGCGCTTCCTGGCACTGAAACAGCAGGGGGCCGGGCAGAATGAAATGCAGCTGGCCCTGACACTATTGGTCAAGATGATGCATCAGCATTTCGGCAAGCCTGTCATTTTATTGCTCGATGAATACGATGCGCCGATTCAGCAGGCTTGGGAACATGGCTTTTATACAGAGTGCATCGCTTTTATGAAACAGTTCCTGGGCAGTGTCCTGAAGGGCAATCGCGACTTGGATTTTGCCGTACTGACGGGGGTCCTGCGGGTGGCCAAAAAGAGTATTTTCAGCGATTTGAATAATCTCGACGTTTGCTCCGTCATGGATGCTGCCTATCGGGATGTCATTGGATTTACGCCACAGGAAGTGGCCCAGATGGCAGAAGACCTTTCCATGACCACGGCCCTTCCGGCCTTGAAAGCGTGGTATGATGGCTATCTCTTCGGTGGGGCGGAGATTTATAATCCCTGGTCGATTGTCAATTTTTTCCGTCACGGTGATGTCGGAGATTATTGGGTCAATACGTCGGGAAATGGCATTATCCGGGAAATGCTGCGCCATGTGACGGCTGAAACGGAGACGGATTTACTGTCTCTTTTACAGGGGCGCCATGTGACGGCTTTGATACGGGAAGGCGTCATTTATGAAGATATTGGCCGGGATACGGATGCCCTCTATACGATGCTGCTGACGACGGGCTATTTGACGGCTGTCAGCCGCAAGCGGGGAATCGGCGGCATACGCTGTGAATTGGTCATTCCCAACCGGGAAGTACAGGATGTATATCGTTTTGAAATCCTTGACAAGATGAGAGGTCGATTTTCCGTGTCCCGGCTGGAAACCATGTTCGATGATTTACTTTCAGGCAACGGAAAGGCCTTTTCGGAACTGCTGGGAGGCTATCTCCGGGACCTGGTCAGCGTATATGATACGGCCAATAAAGAAAGTTTCTATCACGGCTTCGTCCTTGGCATGACGGCGTTATTTGTATCCGATTATATTATCGAATCGAACCGGGAAAGCGGGTACGGCCGCTTCGACCTGGCAATTATTCCCAAGGATGTGTCTAGGCCGGCGTCATCATGGAATTCAAAGTGGCTTCGAGGGAAGCTGACATGGCGGCGAAGGCCAAAGAGGCCGTTGCAGCAGATTGAAGAAAGAGAATACGTGACGGAATTCCGCCAGCGGGGAATTCAGCGTGTATGGAAATACGGTATCGCCTTTTGCGGGAAAAAAATCCTTGCATTTCAAGGGCCAATGTGCTAAACTATTCTAGCATAGGTTTTGAATGATTGATACAGAAAGAGGTGTAAGTGGTGAAAGAAGGTATTCATCCGAAGTACTACCCGAATGCGAAAGTTACTTGCGCATGCGGCAATACGTTTGAAACAGGTTCTACGAAACCGGAACTGCGTGTTGAAATTTGCTCCAAATGCCATCCGTTCTTTACGGGGCAGCAGCGCGCTCAGCAGGCTCGCGGCCGTATCGAACAGTTCAATAAACGTTATGGTAAAACAGCTAAATAAGCAGCAGTACAAGTGGGCAGCAGAGCAGAAATGCTCTGCTCTATTTGTATGTACAGAAATGGAGGCAACTCTTTGAAGAAACCGAAGACGTACGTCGGCGGCCAGGCCGTCATCGAAGGGGTTATGATGCGCGGTCCTGTCAGCATTGCCACAGCAGTGCGGACGCCGTCCGGTGAAATTACTGTAAAGAAAGACGCCGTTCACTCCATTACCGAACGGTATCCGATTTTGAAGAAGCCTTTTTTGCGGGGCAGTGTTGCCTTGTGCGAGTCCCTGGTATACGGCATGAAGAGCCTGTCCTATTCGGCCCAGGCTGCCGGTGAAGAAGATGAGCAGCTGTCGAACACGCAGATGGCCCTGACTATGGCCGTGTCTGTCGTCCTGGCCATCGTCTTTTTCCTGGCCATCCCGACGTATGCAGCCAAGTTCATTCCCGGCGTGGCTGACAGTGCCTTTCGCCTGAACGTCGTCGAAGGGGTCCTGCGCCTCGCTATATTTCTATTATATATATGGGGGATTTCCCTGACGTCGGACATCCGCCGCGTCTTTGAATACCATGGTGCCGAACACAAGACCATTTGGACGTATGAATCGGGAGAAGAGCTGACCGTCGAGAACGTCAAGCGCCACAGCCGCCTCCATCCGCGGTGCGGTACGAATTTCCTGCTCATCGTCATGGTCGTGTCGATTTTCGTCTTTGCCTTTTTGGGCTGGCCGAATCTCGTCGAACGCATCGCATCCCGCGTGCTGCTCATGCCCGTCGTCGCCGGCATCAGTTATGAAATGATACGCCTCGCCGGCCGCACCCAGAATCCGGTCATTCAAGCCTTATTCCGTCCGGGCCTGTGGCTCCAGTATCTGACGACGCGGGAACCCCATGCCGACCAGATCGAAGTGGCTATCGAAGCCCTCAACGCCGCCAAGCCGACTGATGAAGAAAATGAATCGAACGAATTGAAATGAGGAGGACCTTATGAGCTCTTTTATGGATAAAGTCCAGGCCGTAGAGAATAAATTCATGGACCTGGAACAGCAGATCAGCGACCCGTCTGTCATCGCCCGTCAGGACGAATGGCAGAAACTGACCAAGGAACACGCTTCGCTGATGCCGATTGTCGAAACATTCCGCAAATACAAAGACATTACCAGCACCATCGACGGCGACAAGGAAATCATCGACGATCCCGACAGCGACGATGACCTCATCGCCATGGCCAAGGAAGAAATGAACGGCCTCACTAAGGAACAGGCCGATCTGGAAGACCAGCTGCACGTCCTCATGCTGCCCAAGGACCCGCGGGATGACAAGAACGTCATCATGGAAATCCGCGCCGGAGCCGGCGGCGACGAAGCAGCCCTCTTTGCCGGCGACTTGTTCCGCATGTACATGAAATACATCGAAAAACAGCCGGGATGGAAGACGAGCATCATCAGTTCCAACGCACCGGAACTGGGCGGCTTCAAGGAAGTCGTCTTCTCCGTCGAAGGCTCTGGCGTCTATGGCAAGTTGAAATATGAATCGGGCGTCCACCGCGTCCAGCGCGTGCCCGTCACCGAAGCCGGCGGCCGTATCCACACGTCGACGGCAACCGTTGCCGTCCTGCCGGAAGCGGAAGACGTCGAAATCGACCTCAACATGGACGACGTCCGCGTCGACTATTTCCGCGCCTCCGGTGCCGGCGGCCAGCACGTCAATAAGACGAGTTCTGCCGTCCGCATGACCCATATCCCGACTGGGATGGTCGTCGAATGTCAGGATGAACGGTCCCAGCTGGAAAACCGTGCCAAGGCCCTGCGCGTCCTGAAAGCCCGCCTCCTCGACCAGGCCCAGCAGAAGGCCGATGCCGAATTGACGGAAGAACGGCGCAGCCAGGTCGGTACGGGCGACCGCAGCGAACGTATCCGCACGTATAACTTCCCGCAGGGCCGCGTGACGGACCATCGCATCAACCTGACCCTGTACAAGCTGGATAACATTCTCAACGGCGATATCGACGAATTCATCCAGGCCCTGGCCGAAGCCCGCCGGGCGGAATTGATGAAAGAAGCCGAAGATGAATAAGATTTGGACTATCGGTGCCTTGCTGCAATGGACGCAACAGTACTTTGCCGGCAAAGGCATCGATTCGCCGCGCCTCGATGCGGAAATCCTCCTGGCCCACGTCTTGCATAAAGAGCGCATCTACCTGTACGCCCATTATGACGAACCCATGAACGGTGAAGAACTGGCCGCCTACCGGGCGATGGTCAAACAGCGGGCTGACCGCCTGTCTGTAGCCCACATCCTGGGTACCAAGGCCTTCATGGGCCTCGATTTCAAGGTCAGTGAAGACGTCCTCATTCCCAGGCCGGAAACGGAAATGCTCGTCGAGACTGTCGTCGCCGCTGCCGAAGGGACGGCGCCGGCCATCATCGACATCGGTACGGGCAGCGGGGCCATCATCCTCAGCCTGCTCCACTATCTGCCGCAGGCCACGGGGAAGGGCGTCGACATTTCGCCCAAAGCCCTGGCCATAGCCGCTGAAAATGGCCGTACCCTGGGCCTAGACGGCCGCGTGACCTGGATCGAAAGCGATTTATTCACCAAGGTTCCGCAAGGCGCTTGTGACTGGCTGGTGTCCAATCCGCCGTACCTGACCAAGGGCGATATGGAACATCTCCAGCCGGAAGTGCGCCACGACCCGGCCCTGGCCCTGTACGGCGGCGACGACGGACTGGAATTCTATCGCCGCATCGCCGCAGAAAGCCCGGCTTACGTCAAAGCCGGCGGCCACTGTGCCGTCGAAATCGGCGCCGGCCAGGCCGACGCCGTGACGGCTGTTTTCTGCCGCCATGGCGCCTATGACCACGAACAGACCGTCAAGGATTACGGCGGCATCGACAGGGTCCTCGTATTTTCCAGAAAAGAGTAGAGACGATGAAACAGACGAAACTTGTAGAAATTACGGACATAGAGAAACAGAAAGCCATCCTCGAAGAAGCGGGCCAGATCATCCGCGACGGCGGCCTGGTCGTCTTTCCGACGGAAACGGTCTACGGTATCGGTGCCAATGGCCTCGACGCCGACGCGTGCCGCAGCATTTACGTCGCCAAAGGCCGGCCCAGCGATAACCCGCTCATCCTGACCGTGCCCGACGAAGAAGGGGCCCGCCAGGCAGCGGCTTTCATCCCGCCGACGGCACAGAAGCTCATGGACCGCTTCTGGCCGGGACCGCTGACCATCGTCCTGCCGCGCAAGCCCATCGTGCCTGATGCGGCGACGGGCGGCCTTGATACGGTAGCCCTGCGCTGCCCGGACCACGATATCTGCCGGGCCTTCCTGCGCTGTGCCGGCGTCCCCGTAGCCGGTCCCAGCGCCAACCTGTCGACCCGGCCCAGCCCGACGACGGCCGAAGAAGTCATGCACGACATGGACGGCCGCGTCGATATGGTCATCGACGGCGGTCCCTGCCACATCGGCGTCGAATCGACGATTGTCGAATGTAACGGCGACGACGGCGTCACCATCCTGCGTCCCGGCGGCGTCACTGTCGAGATGCTTCAGGAAGTCGTACCTCACGTCCAGCTCGATACGACGCTGGTCACGGGCAAGGGCGTCCCCAAGGCGCCGGGCATGAAATACCGCCACTATGCGCCATCGGCACCGATGACCGTCGTCGTCGGCCCTGTCGACAAGGTGACGGAAAAACTGCAGGCCTTATACGACCAGGCCAAGGGCGAAGGCAAAACCGTCGGCTTTTTGGTCAGCGAAGAAGTAGGGGCCTCGTTCCCACATAAAGATATGTATATCTGGGGTCGCCATGGCGACAAGGAAGCCCTGGCCAACCAGCTCTACACGGGCCTCTTGTCCTTTGACAGCGACCAGGTCGATATCATCCTGGCCGAAGGCATCGACGATGAGGGATTGGGCCTGGCTATCATGAACCGCATGAAAAAAGCTGCCGGCGGCCACGTGGTCATTGTCGGTTAAACCTTTTCACATGACTCCGAAAGGGGTATAATAAAACTGAATTTATCAGCATATATGGGAGGAATTGATTATGAAATTAGTACTCGGCGCCGATCACGGCGGATTTGACCTGAAAGAAAACATCAAAGAATATTTGAAGGAACAAGGCATTGAATTCACCGATTACGGCACCCTGACGGGCGAACGCTGCGATTATCCGGACATTGCCAAGAAAGTCGCTGAAGCCGTCGCTGATGGCACTTTCGACCGGGGCATCCTCGTCTGCGGCACAGGTATCGGCATCGGCATTGCTGCCAACAAAGTCCACGGCATCCGGGCCGCTCTCTGCCACGACTGCTTCTCGGCAGAATACTGCCGCCGCCACAATGACGCCAACATCCTGACCATGGGCGGCCGCGTCATCGGCCCGGGCCTGGCCAGAGAAATCGTCCGTATCTTCCTCTCCACTGGTTTTGATGGCGGCCGCCACGCTGTCCGCGTCGCCAAGATTGCAGAAATGGATAAATAGGAAAGGGGATTTCACACATGCACGTACAAGTAATGGATCATCCGCTCATTCAGCACAAAGTCACACTCATGCGGAAAAAGGAAACGGGTTCGAAGGATTTCCGCAACCTCCTGGAAGAAATCACCATGCTCATGGGCTATGAAATCACACGGGACCTGCCCTTGGAAGACGTCGAAATCGAAACGCCTGTTGCCAAGATGATAGGCAAACAGATCAGCGGCAAGAAACTGGGCATCGTCCCGGTCCTGCGCGCCGGTCTGGGCATGGTACAGGGCATGCTCAACCTCATCCCGACGGCCAAAGTCGGCCACATCGGCCTCTACCGTGACCCGCAGACGCTGGAACCGGTCGAATACTACTGCAAGCTGCCCGATGTAGAAGACCGTGATTTCATCATCGTCGACCCCATGCTGGCTACCGGCGGCAGTGCATCGGCTGCCATTACGCTGCTCAAAGAAAAAGGCATCGAGAACATCAAGCTCATGTGCCTCGTCGCAGCGCCCCAGGGCGTCCAGAAAGTCAACGCCGACCATCCAGACGTCCGCATCTACGTCGCTGCCCTCGATGATAAACTCAACGACCAAGGCTACATCGTCCCCGGCTTAGGCGATGCCGGCGACCGCATCTTCGGAACGAAGTAATCGTTCATTGTAGGTCGTTTAGCGAAAATAAAGATCGTTTGTAGTTTATTGTAGGGGCTCGCACGTGGCGAGCCCGCCCTGGAATCTGTGTGATTTTCTGTCCAGTTTAGAGAATCATCCACATTCACAACGGGTCGCCCACGTGGCGCCCCCTACGGTGTAAAAAAGGCCTGTCGCAAATGCGACAGGCCTTTTTTCAATGCGCACAAGGATGGACCTTGGCGATGGCTTGTAAATCATAAGGTGTTTCCTGATAGACGATGTTCAGCCAGTTGTGATAGAACAGGTGAGCGTAGCTGCACCACGTGAAGTACGGCTGCTTGGTATCGTTGTCACCAGGATAGTAGTTCTTGGGCACGGCAATGGGCAGGCCCTTTTTCTTATCCCGCAGGTATTCCTCTTCCAGGGTCCGCCGGTCGTACTCGAAGTGACCGAGGACGAAGAAACGGCGGTGATCCGGCGTACCGATGATGTTGATGCCGTTTTCGACGGACCGTGAGAGGATGTCGAGCTGCGGCGTATTGTAGACTTGGATGTCGTTAATCGCCGTATGCCGCGACTGGGGGATGAAGTAACGGTCATCGAAGCCCCGCAGGAGGGGATGGTGCTTCTGGGTCAGCTGGTATTCAAAGATACCGAAGAGCTTGGCCGGCAGGAGACGCTTTTCGATGCCATAGTAGTAATACAGGGCTGCCTGGGCGCCCCAGCAGAAGTGGAGCGTCGAGAAGGCATGTGTCTTGGCCCATTCAAAGTAAGTCTTCATTTCCGGCCAGTAGTCGACAGACTCGAAGGGAATCTGTTCGACCGGGGCGCCGGTGATGATGAAACCGTCGTAGTAGTTATCCTTGATTTCATCGAAGACGTAGTAGTTTTCTTCTAAATAAGACGGGTCGGTGTGGGTGCTCTCATGGCTGTCCGTATGGCAGAAGTCCACTTCGACCTGGAGCGGTGAATCACCGAGGAGGCGGAGAAGCTGCAGCTCTGTCGGTTTCTTCAAAGGCATCAGGTTGAGGATAAGGATGCGCAGCGGCCGTATATCCTGATGGAGGGCCAGCCCCTTATCGATGGTGAAGATACCTTCTTCGTGAAGTTTTTCCTTGGCGGAAAGACCGTCAGCAATTTTAATAGGCATAGTGCATTTCTCCTTACAATAGTCTTAGATGGTTTCCAGTGCTTTTTCAACAGCGGCGAGGAGGTCTTCGATGTTTTCGAGGCCAACAGAGATACGGATCGTGCCCGGTGTGATACCGCAGGCGCGCTGAGCTTCTTCCGAAAGCTGCTGATGCGTCGTCGAAGCCGGGTGAACGAGGAGGGACTTGGAGTCGCCGACGTTAGCCAGGTCGGAGAAGATGTCCGCATTGTCGATGAATTTACGGGCAGCTGCATAGCCGTCTTTCAATTCAAAGGAGAAGATCGAACCGGTTCCCTTGGGGAAGTATTTCTGAGCCAGTTTGTAGTACGGCGAAGACGGGAGGGACGGATAGTTGACTTTAGCGACTTTCGGATGGTTTTCCAGGAAGTCGGCGATTTTCTGGGCGTTAGCGACGTGGCGTTCGATGCGCAGGGACAAGGATTCCAGGCCCTGGATGAGGAGCCATGCGTTGAACGGGCTGATGCAGGCACCGAGGTCGCGGAGGGCTTTGGCGCGGATACGGGTTACGAAGCCGGCACCAGGGATATCCTTGGCGAAGTTGACACCATTGTAGGATTCGTCAGGCGAAGCGAATTCTTTGAAACGGCCCGAGCCAGCCCAGTCAAATTTGCCGTTTTCAACGATGAGGCCGCCGAGGGTCGTGCCGTGGCCGCCGATGAATTTCGTAGCCGAATGGACGACGACGTCAGCACCGTGTTCGAGCGGGCGGAAGAGGAACGGCGTAGCAAAGGTGTTGTCGACGATGACCGGAAGGCCGTTGTCGTGTGCGATTTTGGCGATAGCTTCGAAGTCCGGAATGTTGATGGCCGGGTTGCCGAGGCTTTCGAGGTAAATGGCTTTGGTCTTGTCGTTGATGTATTCGGCAAAGGACTGCGGGTCGTCGGGATCGGCGAAGTGCGTCGTAATGCCGAGGTGTTTGAAGGTTTCGCTGAACAGTTCGACTGTGCCGCCGTACAAGGTCGGAGCAGCGATGATTTCGTCACCAGCACCGGCGAGGTTGATGATGGAGTAGGCGATAGCCGAAGCGCCGCTGGCTGTAGCCAAACCGGCTGTGCCGCCTTCGAGGGCTGCGATACGTTTTTCCAGGACGTCCTGCGTCGGGTTGGTCAGACGGCTGTAGATGTAGCCAGCGTCTTTCAAAGCGAAGCGGTCTTCGGCCTGCTGTGTATCTTTAAAGACATAAGATGTGGTCTGGTAAATAGGAACGGCGCGGGCACCCGTTGCCGGATCCGGTACCTGACCTGCATGCTGCTGTAATGTTTCGAATTTGTAGTTTGTGTTTTCGCTCATAATACATTTCCCCCTAATATTAAAAAATATATAATGTAATATAAACTTGAAAGCCTTGTAATAAAAAAAGCTTCCGTCCCAAGTAAGGGACGGAAGCACCGTGATACCACCCAATTTTACTCATCCCTCACAGGATGAGCCTCTTCAGGTACGCAGGCAAATGAGCCTTGAATACCATAGTGCTGTAACGGGCACGCCCGGACGGCCTAACTGTTCGACCAATCTGCTCGGAGTCCATCTTCCACGATGACCCTTGCATTCCCTTTCACCAAATGGGAACTCTCTGTGCCAATTCCTATCGTGTACTCTTCTCTTCATTGCAACACTATCAAGTTGTTGACGTAAGTCTACCATCAAAAACGGACTTTGTCAAATGATTTTCGCAAAAAATTTCAAGTAAATTGACGTTAAACGTTATATGTTTCAACAAAACGCAGTGAATTATTAGGAGGCAGTTCGCTGGCCGCCGCGGTCCTGCGGACCGAAAAAATACACGGACAGCGGCCTCGTGCATAGGGGCCGTCCCAGAGCCTTTTTGAACCGTTAGGGCCGACAGGACCGAATTTCGATGAACGAATAATCAGTACCGTATCCACTTTGAGCTGTGAAATTCATGGTTATTCCGGGTATGCGCCTTCCATATAGTCTGAGGCGAAGGGTAATAAAGTAGTCATAATGGGTCCTCATTTGGGTCTAATCCTTTACGGATGGCCTTATTATACGGTATAATAAGATATGACACAAACGGTGATTTAGCATGTATGTCATGACGAAATGGGTGAATAAGTGATATGGATAGTATAAAATGTCAGGCTTTGCTCCTGGCGATTCAATATGGCAGTCTGACGGCGGCCGGCAAGGAACTGGGGTATACTCAGTCGGGGATGACCCGTATGATCCGTTCGCTGGAGAAGGAAATCGGCTTCCCTCTGCTCGTGCGCAACAAGCAGGGCGTCCGGCCGTCGGCCAATGGCCAGCAGATGGTGCCGGTCTTTCAGGAAGTCGTCAGGGCTTCGCAAAAGGCCGCCGACTTGGGGGCGGCCATTCAAGGCGTCCTGGCCGGGGTCCTCAATATCGGCAGTTATTATAGTGCCGCCGCGGCGTGGCTGCCGAAGATTTTGCGCCGTTTCCAGGCCCAGTATCCCAAGGTGGAAGTCCATTTGTTAGAAGGGACGAATCAGGAATTGGCCCAGTGGCTCAATGAGAAGGCCGTCGACTGCTGTCTGGCCGCCAAGCCCGGAGCGGATGTGGCCTATGACTGGATTCCCTTGAAGGACGATGAGCTCGTCGTCTGGCTGCCGCCGGATCATCCCTGGACGGCGGAAAAGGAGATTCCCGTAGAATGGCTGAACGGGGCGCCTTTTATCATCCCTCTGCCGGATCACGATACGGATATCGACCGCTTCCTGGCAGCCAATCAGGTCCAGCCCGATGTCCGCTTCACGACGACCGACCCGTATACGGCGTACTGCATGGTCGAAGAGGGTTTGGGAATCAGCGTCAACAACCGCCTGACGACGGAGAAGTGGGCTGGCCGCGTCGAACTTAGGCCTCTGGCCCCGGCCCAGTCGATTTCGCTGGGCATCGCCGTCCCAGACATCCAGGAAATGTCCCCAGCAGCGGGCAAGTTCGTCGCCCAGGTCTGGCAGGCCGTCAACGGCAGCCCGGAAAAATAGGAGTTTGACGACTAAAGGACTATAAAATTTGGATATTCTATGATATAATTTATTGTTATAACCGAACAAACGAAGAATGGCTTAATAGTGCCGTTTCATAGCATCCTGATAGAGGGCCGTCAAAAATTCGTCAAAAATCATTTCGTAAAGATGGTATCGACGTTTTGGGCGGCCCTCTTTCTCATTTCTTCCGTGAAATCAAGATAGGTGGAAATGATGGTTCCCACGGAGTCCCCACATAGTGCGGCGACGGTTTGAATGTCTACGCCGTTTGCCAGTAAGTTTGTGGCGTATGTGTGCCTAAAATCGTGTATGCTCGTGTTTGGTAGCGTTTTCTTTATCCAACGGTTGATTAATTGCGTGTTGGAACCCGCGAAGCCTAGAACCGATTCTGACGCGCTTTTCTGCTTCCAGTCTTTCAGCACGTCAAGCAGGACTCCGGGGACGGGAATCGTCCGGTAGGAATTCGTCGTTTTCAAAGGTCCTGGACCGTACGTGATGATGCCGTCATGGCGATATGCCTTCACCTGTCGTTTGACAGTTATCTGCCTGCTATCAAAGGAAATATCGTCCCATATCAGCCCGACCATTTCACCGAATCGCATCCCCGTATAATAAGCAATCTGGCAACAAATTTTGTAATTCTCGCAATTCCGGCCACCGTTGCTTTTCATCAGCCTTGTGAAATCATCGTAGGAAATAGCCTTAATGCAGGATTGTTTCTGCAGCTTTACGCGCGGCACGGCCTGCACCGGATTCCTTATCGCAATGCCGTACACCTGGATAGCGTGGTTGAATATGGTGTTTAACAAGGTCAGCCGGTGACGTATCGTGCTATTTGCCAGCCCCTTCTTTGTGGAAAGTACCTGTAGTATGTCGGCCGTCGTTATCTGGGAGATGACCTTGTCAGCAATATCAGCAAAGAAAATCGGCACGCGGCTGAATGCATATTTTGTCGATGGCGTCAATGTCTTATCCTTGATGACAACGGGGACGAATTTACGGAGTGTGATTCCTGCCAGCTCATTTGATGAGGGTACAAATGTTCTTTGAAGCTCAGATAAGAGCTTGTCGCCAGCGGCCTTTGCCTGTTGCTTGGTCTTTAGCCCCTGTTTGCTCTTCTGACGCCATTTATCACCGTCCTTGTAAGAAAGTATGACCTGCCAGCCTTTATCCTTCTGACGGTATGTAAAGTTGTGATTGATGTTATACATAGCTGCCTCCTGGATTGACTAGCCGTGAAGATGGAACGAATGGAACGAGTCTGCAACGAAAATGAATACGTTACATTTTTTTTGAAAAGTGGTACTTGAAATGGTTCTTCCTGTCCTGTTACTAGTGAAGGCGGAAAAATATTCCTGGAACCGTCAGATTCCATTGTCCGCCGTGGCTATATAGTGAAGGGAGAGATGAACCATGGAAATGTATTTGAGAATGAAACAAAGCGGGAACCAGTACGCAATCAAGCCGACAGACGACGAGGATGTGTATGAATTCGTCGACACGCCCGAAAAGCGGAACAGGATGTTGTATGAAAACGCGCGCTACTACTTAGATATGGGCTGGGATGAAGCCGAAAAGGCATACCGTGCGGAACACTGGACGCCAGAATTCGAGGCGCATGTCAAGAAGGCCATCCTGCACCTGGAAGCGGCCGACAACTTCTATCGCGTACTTTATATCATGCTCCGCGATGAACAGGGAGAGGACGTGGCAGTTGAAAGACTACTCGACGAAATCTGCCGTGTAAAGAAACTCCTGCACTATGCAAGGGTACTAGATTCTGATTTTGAAGAATGATATAATGGAAACAGGCCAGCTTGTGAAGGAATAAAGCTGGGTTCCCGGAATGGGAGTAGCCCTGCCGCCATCTGCCAGCCGCGGTATAGGTTAGAATTCCCTTGCTCCTGGGGCTGGCCGCTGTCTCCATCCCTGTTGGAACCCAAAATAAGCCTGCATGGTAGCCATGTGGGCTTATTTTGGGTTCTAAAGTAATATCAGCTGGAACTAAATACAAATTTTACTGTTTCTTACTAAGGTCTACAGACTCGGCATGGGCGATAACCGGCATCAACAGCATCTTCGCGTGAATCAAAGTACACCTTGTTACTATTGTTCATTCTGTACACATATTGACAACTATCATAATGGAAAATACCAGACCTAGCGTTACCGATGTATGCAAAAGCCATTGCAGCTAAAGCAAATACAAACAACAATGTTAATGATATGACTCTTTTTACATTTTTCATAGAAATTGCCTCCCGATGATTTTTTAGTTCCAGCTGGTAACCCCGTTTGTGATATTTGATTGAAAATTTTTCCTATACAATCTTTTATAAAAGAACTGCAATGCTTTCAACGTTTTAGAATCCATGATAAAATCCCTCCTTATAAGCCTGTATCACGACATACAGGCTTATTTTTTTTACGCTCTTAATCTAATGGAACGTTTGCCTCAATAGCTACTACGGTGCCATTATTATCAATAAAAAAGCCTAAATCGGCACTATCCTGGGAATATACAAAAATATGTTTTTGTTCCTTATGTCGAATACGTATTATATTCATTCCGTACTTATTAATTACATCGTGTATCGTTGAAACGCCAATTATAATCCCTCTAGGAGTTGTCACACCCGGATTCCGAGAATTAATAACGACTACTTTGTTATTAATCAATACTACATGTCCTAATTGCCCGTTGTACCTTTGTGGCTTTTTAGTTTCCTTCACATACTGGATTTCTGGTAATTCTATTGAGGAGATTATTTTGCCGATGCACTTTTCTATGGCAGGCTTATAAAAAGCGTCGTTTACATGGACCCCTCCAATAACCCAATCGTTACTTACAGTTGGCGTCGCCGGAATCATGAATTGATTTGTATTTGATATACTTGCATTGGATTTGATATCTTTTTTTAATCCTTTCCCTTTACACTGGTAATAAAAAAAGAAAGTAACGCATAATATAATGCCCAATTCCAAAACTAAGGTAGTCCAATCAATATAATGTTTGGCCGGAATACTAAAAATCATGCTATGTCCAGCGGATATATAATCTACAAATTTTCCGTTAATTATTTTTTTATAGTGAATTGGTGGGAATATAAGAGCAATGGCAGTTGCTAATATCCCTAATTGGATTATTTTTATTGGCTTCATGACGATCGCTTCCTATTTGTTGATGAATGGAAAAGAATGAATGATAAAGGAACTCCGAACATACATACCACCCCTTAGTTATCAGCATCTGGGAATACAGATTTTATACCGTCTTTTTTCACTTTATATGATGTGTAAATGCACGTTGTTATTGTAAGAATAATTGTTGCATAACCTTGTAACTTTGATATATCACCGAATCCGTAATTGCCGAACAAAGACAATGATATGCTACAAATGGCTACTATTGAAACGATGGCCGACAATGCGTAAACAACGGCCGTTTTATGAGCTGGAGCGACTTTTATAGAAGCAAATAATCCCATACCAACCGCCAATCCGCCTTCAACAATACAACTACTGATGGCGTAAATTATTCCGGATGCACCTGCAAACGACAATAAAAGGAACAAACATACCCATCGCATGACAACATAACTTATTACAAAGGCAGGAATGACAAGAATCCAACGAATAATGTTCATAGTACTATCACCTCTCAATACATCTGCACAATAATGAATGGGCTTCTTTGTATGTCATTACGTCCCGGTTCCTGGGTGCGGCCTGTAAGAGCCGTTCGTCTATATCGTAGCAGTAGGATAGAAGATACAGTGCGAACATGTTAGCCTCGTATTCGCTCCGTGCGTTGCAATAGTTCACGGTATCGGCATGGAATGTCCCGGCCGCCCCGTGCATCAGTGCGTGGCCTAACTCATGAGCAACGACAATCGGTATTTCCCGTTCGTCCAGTTTGTCGTTGAGCACGATTACCTTCCGGCGTAACGGCCTTGTAAGATACCCTCGGATACCTTTAGGCAATTCGGCGTATACAATGGGTATCCTCATCATATCAGCTATTTGTAAGGGGCTGGCTGTCCCCATTTTCCGTACCAGGTTCTTGACGCGTAATTTTATGTTTTTTCTGACCATAAGGCGACACCTCTATTTAGTAGGAGTGTCGCCTTTTTTGCGTTTGTTCGCTCGTTTTGCCGCTAAAAAGGCAACCTCAAGAGACTTCATAACTAAATCGCGGTCTTCGTCTGTAAGATTGTAGGTATCGCCATCAAATATAATTTCTGATTGTTGCAAGAATTTATTAAGGTCTTTCGGCATTTTCGTGGGTACGTTATGATTTACATTTTCCAGTAAATAATCAATAGATACATTGAAGAAAGCAGACATCTTTTTTAATATTGGGACGTCTGGGACTCGCCTTCCCTGCTCATACATGCCAACGGTACTTGGGGAAATGCCTAATTTTTTCCCTAATTCTGACTGGGTCAATCCTTTTTCCTCGCGCAATTTTTTCAACAACTTCATAGCGTACACCTCCTTGATACGTGTAATTTATCTTTAATATAGCACACATTTTGTGTGTTTGGAATACTTTTACACAATTCGTGTTTTGAAGTATTGACATTACACGTAACGTGTGATATGATATGAGCATGAAATGATACACAGTTCGTGTAGACACAGAAAGGAGGTGTTAAGATGGAATGGATGAAAAAGTTCAGAAGCTCTAAAGGGTTTACAGCCAGTGAAATGGCCGATAAATTAGGAATTTCAAAGTCATTGTACGAGAAAATCGAATACGACGATAGACAGCCTAGCCGTAATTTTATGGAGCGTTTCAAAAAGGCATTTCCCGACTTTGATATGAATATTTTTTTTGCAAAATAACTACACTTTTAGTGTAGAGAAAGGATAAAACCATGAACGAATTAAAAGTTTTCAATAGCCCTGAATTTGGACAGGTACGGACGTTCGATAAAGACGGCGAACCATGGTTTGTTGGAAAAGATGTAGCAATAATTTTAGGTTATGAAAGAACGGCCGATGCTATTAGAGCGCATGTTGACGAGGATGATAAAGGGGTCGGCGAAATACAGACCCCTGGCGGAAAACAAAAAATCGTCATTATTAATGAATCCGGCCTTTACAGTCTGGTCCTTTCCAGCAAGCTTCCGACGGCCAAAAAGTTCAAGCACTGGATTACGAGTGAAGTTCTTCCGGCAATCAGAAAGACCGGCGGGTACATCGCTAACGCCGAAACAATGACGGATGCGGAAATTATGTCCAAGGCCTTGCTGATAGCTAAGCAGACAATAGAAAGTCGAGAACAACGCATCCATTCATTAGAGGCGGAGACGGAACGCATGAAGCCGAAAGAAATATTCGCCGACGCCGTCAGCGCTTCCAACTCTTCCATCTTGATTGGTGACTTAGCAAAAATCTTGCACGGCAACGGCATCAAGATAGGCCGCGGACGCTTATTCGCATGGATGCGCGAACACGGATTTCTCATCAAACAGAAAGGTACGAGTTACAACATGCCGACACAGAGAGCAATGGAATTAGGATTGTTCCGGGTAAAGGAAGGCTCTTATGTTGATGGAAAAGGGAACAACATCATTACCAAAACGACAAAGGTTACTGGAAAAGGTCAACAGTATTTCATCAATAAGTTTCTGGCAGAAAAGAGCTGATAGCCATGAAACTATGTTACAGTTCCGAAGAACTACAGGAACTTTTTCATTGTTCCCGGCAGACCATCTGCCGCATGGAAAGCGACGGCAGGCTGAAACGCCTGTACGGCCTCCCTGGCACCTTCTACCGGGCGGCGGACGTGCTGGCCCTTTGTGAATACGAAGAGCCAGCGCACGGGCCGCTGGAATGGGAAAGGCTCGAGGGCAAAAATAAGGCCCTGTCCGAAGAGAACAGAGCCTTGAAAGAAAAGTTGAGTTGTATTTGTGAAGCATTGAAAGGAGTGATGGGTAATGAAAGCGATTGAAATACGCGACCACACGCCGGAAAAGCGGCACGATCGCAAGCTTTTCAAGCGGATTGCCGGCGCGATTGCCTTTACGCTGGCCCTTGCCACGGCTTGTGGCATTGGCTGGTATGCAGGCGCGAAGCTGGCCTATGAGCAGAAAGCCAGCGAAATTCAAAAAATACACTATGTCGAAGAAGGGGAAACACTTTGGGACATAGCCGCTGGGCTGTCCAGCGATGAACAGGACGTAAGAGAGGTTGTATACGACCTGCAAAAGCTGAACAATATCGCGCCGGACGCCGACCTCAAAGTCGGCCAGAAGATTGTAATAGCAAAGTAGACCTTGCGACGGTTACGCAAGGCCTACGAGGCTAGATGTATTTAGTTGATTGCCTTAATTATAAGGCAGAAAGTTGAGGGCGTCAATGAAAAAGTATAATCCGTATCCGATTCATCCTTGGGTAGATCCGAAATATGACCTTTTGAGCGAACAATCAAAAGCTATCAGCGTAGAACTGGCTGATGATTGCGAAGCATTGGGAAAGAAGTTACTTGAAATGTATCCCGAGAAGCCGCACGAATGGACGCTACCTTCTAACTGGGGAAAATCCCTTATTAGTTTAGCCAATGAAGGTGACGGTTTTCGGGGGAATATCTCATTTCCGGAACTGACGGACACTTTGGAAGATGATGTTAATTACCTCGAAACTATCCTTGATGAAATGGAAGACTTTCGGGATGTGGATAAATTCGCCAATGAAATTGCAGAACTCCGTGATGACATTGACGAAGCCAGACATTGTATTATTTTCGACCGCTCGCGTTTCTATCGCGACTGTGGGGAAGGAGCATAACCATGGCAAGCTTATATGAAATCAACGGCGCAATTCTGAATTGCGTAGAAGTAGAACCGGGTACGACGGTAAATATGGAAACCGGGGAAGTCATCGACCTGGAAAAACTTTCCCTGCTGAAAATGGAACGTAGCGAAAAAATCCGAAACATTGCCTTGTGGGTCAAGAATCTGAAAGCCGACGCAAAGGCCTTGAAGGAAGAAAAGGAAGCCTTCTATAAACGGCAGAAGGCGGCAGAAAACAAGGCCGCACAGCTGGAAAGCTACCTTGCCAACGTCCTCGACGGTGAAAAGGTCAAGGGAACGGAATTCTCCATCGGCTGGCGGAAGAGCAAAGCCGTCACCATCACCGACGAAAAGAAGCTGCCGGAAACCTTCCTGATCGCACAGCCTCCGAAAGTTGACAAGACGGCCATCGGGAAAGCCTTGAAAGGCGGGGAAGACGTTCCGGGGGCTGAACTGATTGAAAATATGAACATCCAGATTAAATAAAGGGGCTGACAACATGAAACACAGTGACGAGTTAAAGAACCTTGCAAAGGCACTAGCAAAATTCCAGGCCGATATCAAAGACCCGGCGAGAGACAAAGACAATCCATATTTTAAAAGTAAATACGTAGCATTGGACGGGCTTCTTGATGCGGTACGCCCGGTGCTGGCGGCAAATGGACTCTCTTTCATACAAAGCCCGGTATCAAACGGGCAGGATATGGGAGTAGCAACACTCCTGATGCACGATAGCGGTGAATGGATTGAAAGTGACCCGTTCATGCTACATGCAGTAAAAAATGATCCGCAAGCTGGCGGCTCAGCCATTACTTACGCAAGACGGTATTCATTGTCTGCCGTGTTGGGTGTAGCGTGGGACGATGATGATGACGCCAATATGGCCACAAAAGGCCATCAGAGCCGTTCTAACGCACAGAACGCCCCCGCTAAGGGCGATTGCACCAAAGCAGGGCGACAGGCCGAAAAAACCGCTTCTAGCTCATCTCAGACGCCAAAAAAGCCCACCTCCGTTGATGACTATTACCAGCTTGTCATTGACTGGGCTAGGGCTAATGAAGCGGTCATGTTCATCGGGCCGTTGCTCAAAGCAAAATTCAATAAGGGGCATTTCAAGGAATTGTCCCTTGCAGAGGCCAAGGCCTTCTACGAAAACATCGGCAAATTAGTCGATGCGGCGAAGGCCAAAGACGACGCCGCACTGATGGAAGGCGTGTAGAATGAGGTTCCATTCAAAAGGTGTCCAGGTGCTGAAAGGGAACGGCGGCTATATGCTGCTGATTCCCGCACCGCTCACCGAAGACTTGAACGGCATCAAAATCGATGGCGAATATACCGTCGAAATAAAGCGTTATTCAAAAAAACGCTCACTCGATGCTAATTCTTACTGCTGGCTATTGTGCCAGCGGATAGCAGAAAAGCTGTCTGCTGACGGGCAGTACGTCAGCAAAGAGGAAGTGTATCGGGGCGCAATCCAGGATTCACAGGGATTCACGCCGATATGTGTCCAGCAGAAGCTGGCATCCAGCGTGTGCCGGGACTGGAGTCACAATGGTGTTGGATGGATTGCCATTGACACCGGAGCCAGCAAAGTCAAAGGCTGTACGGTCCTGCACCTTTACGCCGGCTCAAGCGTGTATGACACGCACGATATGAGCCGCTTGATTGACTGCCTTGTCGACGAGGCCCGTCAGATCGGGGCGAACGTCGAGGATAGAGAATGGGTCCAGACGCTCATTGATGATTGGAGGCCCGAACGAGATGAATAAACGGAAACGGCGTGACGACGCGCTATATAAAAAGAACCGTCTTCCAGCTTATGAACGGGCTGGCGGCGTGTGTGAGAACTGCGGCGCACCGGCTGCGGAAATCCATCACATTACATTCCGTTCACACTGTGGGACTAGCGATTTAGATAACCTCATCGTACTTTGTCGGGACTGCCACGAACGGGCACACGGGCCGCAAGCTAGGCAGATGAGAGAAAGGTTTCAACAGATTAGAGGGAGAGATTAACATGGAATTTACAGGTATTTTCATCCCCGTAAAATACCTAGACGCTGGTGATTTAACCTTACGAGAAAAAGCGTTTCTAGGTTATGTCGGTATCGAGGATAACATTCAGATCGCCGCGCTTGCGGAATGGCTATTAGACACAGATAAAGCCGAAGTCCTAAAGATAATGGACGACCTGGAAAATAAAGGCTATATCGAAGCAAGGCCAAGTCCCAACATGAGCACCGGATGGTACAGGATAAGGAGCTTGAAATGAGCGAAAGATATAAATTAGGGGATATAGACAACGAACAATTCTATCAACTCCCTAAAGCATTATTCACGAACCCGTTTTACAAGAATCTGCCGATGAGTGCAAAGGTAATGTATGCACTTCTCCGCGACAGGTTCAACCTATCCAGGAACAACGGATGGGTAGACGAGAACGACGACATTTTCTTCATCTTCGCACAGGAAGAGTTGCAAGAAGCATTGAATATTTCACATCCCACATGCGTAAAAGCTATGAAGAAACTCGTTGAATATGACTTACTTGATATTGTCCGGCAAGGACTCAATAAGCCAAACAAGCTTTACATCAAGAAGTTAAAAATTTTTACTTCCCATGGAAGTAAAAAAACTTTACTTCCAGATGTTAAAAAAGTTAACGCTAATAAGACTGAATTAAGTAAGACTGAATTAAGTAAGACTGAAAGTATAGATAGCGGAAGTAAACCTTCCGCTGCGCCCACGACTAAAAAACACAAGGAACGACGTTTTGTAAAGCCCACGGTGGAAGAAATTCGTGCGTATTGTGAAGAGCGTGGAAACAACATTGACCCGGAATACTTCTATGATCATTACGAGGCTAACGGATGGATGAGAGGAAACACCCACATGAAGGACTGGAAAGCCAGTGTGCGAACGTGGGAAAGAAATAATTACGGCAATCAGCCACGCCGGATGAGCCGGGCCGAACGACAGAGGGCAGAGGATGCCGAACTAGAAAGGATGTGTAAAGAGTATGACAGCAGACACGGCGAAACAGATTCTAATGATACTCCGTGGAAGCTACCCGGCTGAAGGCTGGAAGCTGGACGGAGATAATGCCAAGGCGTTCATTGCGTCAATGCTCATGCAGTTAGGAAAATACCCGGACAGGTTCGTACTGCGGGCCGCACAGCAGGCAATAGACGCATCCCCGGAACGGATTCCTAGTGTACCGCTGATGGCCAAAATGATAAAAGCCGAAGTTAATAAGGTACAGAAATACAAGGAACTGCCGACGCCGCCCGTCAACGAAGCAGGCCGCAAGCGTATCCATGAAATGCTCAGCCGTGTGCAGAAAGGATTCAAGCAAGACCCGAAAGAGAAGAAACCGCCGAGTATCGAAGACCTGCCGGAAGACCTGGTGGACTACATCAAGCGGACGTTCCCCAACATGGACGATGAAACGATCATGAAGAACGCCGACATCTTTAAGGACGGCCGGGCCTGCGGTATGCGCATGGGCAATAAACGCTGCCGTTTCCGCTATGACGCCAGCACAAAGCAAGTCGATTTAGTAGTAATCGCATAGAAGGGAGAAAAAACCACATGTCCACATGTATTGTATGCGGCCACGCTTTCGGCCCCGACCACAAGGGACAGAAAGTTTGCCAACATTGCGTGAACAAACTGCGGAGTGACTATGATTGGCTGTCACTCCAAACACCAACGGGGAAGAACGTGCGGAGTAAGCATTGTATCATCTGCGGTAAGCCCGTCGTCGGGCGCCGCAAATTCACATGCAGCAATATCTGCGCCGGGAAATGGCGCGAAGCGTATATCGAAATCCGACACGACCATTGGATTGAAAACGCACGTAAGTATAGCGCAAGGAAAAGGGCCGGACTTGTACGCAAGAAGAAACAACCGCCGTTGCCGGAAGCGGCCCCATGGGCTACGGATGCGCAAAGGCGCTGGCAGGAACTAGGCAGGCGCCGCGTACTGGCCGCAAGAGTGCCGTACAGGCACCATGAAGAGCTAGACAAAGACATTCAAGAAGCACGGCGGCGCGGCCTCAGCTACGGCTATTGGATGGCTAGAAAGACGGGTATCCTGTTATGAAGCTAGGCAGTTTGTTTGATGGAATCGGCGGCTGGCTAATCGCTGCGACGAGGGCAGGAGTAACGCCGATATGGTCAAGCGAAGTAGCGGCTTTCCCCCAAGCCGTGACGGCCCGCCACTTTCCGAACGTCAAGCAACTAGGCGATATCACCAAGATAGACGGCGCCGCCATTGAGCCAGTCGATATAGTCACAATGGGCAGTCCTTGCCAAGACCTGTCAATAGCAGGCGCAAGAGCAGGACTGGCCGGAGAAAGGAGCGGCCTCTTTGTACGAGCAATTGACATTATTCGACAAATGCGACGAGCAACAAACGGCCAATATCCTAAATACGCAGTGTGGGAAAACGTCACAGGAGCCTACACAAGCAATAAAGGGATGGACTTTAAAGCCGTGCTTGAAGCGTTCACAGAAACCGAAATTCCAGTACCTGGACACGGAAAGTGGGCAGGCGCCGGAATGGTTAGAAGCAGAAACTGTTGCGTCGTGTGGCGAACACTGGACGCCCAATATTGGGGAGTCCCCCAAAGACGCCGCAGAATCTTCCTTGTCGCAGATTATACAGGTGGGGGGGGTACAGAGGAAATACTTTTTAAGCCCGAAAGCCTGCCAAGGGATACTGCGACGAGCAAAGCAGCACAAGAAAAAACTGCCGCTGATACTGGAAACAGTACTGAAACGGCAAAGTGCTATGACATGAGCCACGCTTGCGACGCAATACGAGTAAGCGATAAGTCCCCGACACTGCAAGCAAGGATGGGGACAGGCGGTAATCAAATACCACTAACCTATTCACGCCTAAGCTATGAAGAGGCAACTGCTGATGATAAGGGCGCCTGCCTCAGAGCCACCGGCGGTGTTAATGGGGGGGGCAGTGAGAACCTAGTACTAGAAAGGGATGACTGCGATGATTGACGAATTGGTGGTTCGCAAGTTTACACCGCTTGAATGTGAACGGCTGCAAGGCCTGCCGGATAACTGGACACTCATTGATGATAAAACGTGTAGTGACTCAGCTAGGTACAAGGCCATTGGAAATGGCATGGCGCAACCGTGTGCGGACTTCGTGATTCAACGAATTGCAGATCATGAAGGGAGTAAGCACCAATGAACACACTGAACAGCGCATTTAGTAAACGCCGCCGACAGCGCCGGGCGCTTGAAATCGAAGCCGGGGCCGAAAGCGGCACGGATTGGGCAACAACGCTGCTATTTAATTGTTTGCATGACAAATATGGCTTTGGCCGCAACCGGTTCGCAGCGATGAACGAAATGTGGGAGCATCTCGACGAATTCCAGGAAGGATTCATTTACGACTGGCGCGATGAATTGTGTGAACACGGATTCGACCGGTTCCTCAACGAGCGTATCGCCGAACGGATGCAGAAAATGATAACCGGCCGGACGCGCGATCTGAAACTCATGGCGAAGACACGCGACATGATAGCCGGGGTAGCCATCGTCATATTCTGGACGCTGTACACGAAATATAGATGGCGTGACAAACGCCTAAAGGATTTACAGAACTACTACAAAGACAAAGTCTACGTACTGACTCATAACGAAGTGCCCATATGGGAATTCATGAAATGCCTCAATGTAGAGTGCAACATAGATTACCCGGCACTGGAAGCGTATGAGAAGCAGAACGGACCAGTCGATATATACCACGGCAATCGTGGAGAATACCAGAAAAAGGAGTGATAGACAATGAATACAATCACAGTAATCGGCAACATTGGCAAGGACCCGGAAAGCCGGGTAACGGCCAAAGGGACGCCCGTCGTGACGTTTTCGGTAGCGGATGACAAGAAGCTTCCGGGGACGAGCGGCAAGAGCAAGGAAGACTGGATAAGTCAATGGTGGTACTGCACCGCTTTTAAAGAGCTGGCAGAAGCCATTGTCCAGGACGTCAAGTGCGGCGATCGCGTAGAGGTAACAGGCAAGATAGATACGCATGAATACACCGCTAAGGACGGTACACAGAAAGTAGCATATAACTTGCTTGTCAATCGCATTGCGAAGGTTGTACGGCCAGTGAAGGCCAATAATGGCGGTTTTAGCAACATGGGTAGCGAAGTCGCCGACGAAGAAATTCCATTCTAGAGTGAACCAAAGGGATGAAGACAATGCTATTTCAAGAACGGTTACGAAAATACAGAAAGGAAGCCGGGTATAAGTCCGCTAAAGATTTTGCCGATGAATCGGGAATACCATACCCCTCTTACATGGCTTATGAAAACAAAAAGCGCGAACCTAAATACGACGTACTGATGAAAATGGCAGATAAATTAGGCGTCGCAATAGACGAGCTGCTGGGGTACGAGCAAAAACAAGCCACAGTAGAACAAGCAGACTTTGATAAAAAGGCTATTGGAGAAAGAATTAAAGAATACAGGGTAGCACGCGGGCTTACGCAGTCCGATTTAGCGAATAAAGCTAATATCACGCGCATTGCTTTAGGAAATTATGAAAGGGGGCAACGTATACCGACTATTGATATATTTGCACGTATTGCCATGGCCCTTAATGTGTCCATTGATGAATTGATGGGATACAGACCGGAGCAATCATCCATATGGCAACACGGGATGGCCGAACTGATAGGGTACAGGCCGAATCAACTATCCCCGTTACAGCAGATAAAGCGGGATTTTGAAAAAGCTGGATATGAAGTAAACGAAGAAGGGGAGCCATGTGATAGTTATGAAATAGCTACGCCTGGTGAAAAATATCCTTTTCGCGTCGAAACCCAGGATGATCTAAAGCAAATCTATCATCAAATCAAACTTGACGTAATGCACGCTCAGAAAAAAGTTTGGAAAGATAATATTTACAAGTCTTTGCTGAAATACGAAAGAAGAAAATATCACGAAAAAGAAAAGTATTTCATGTTTTTACAAAAGAAGGAGCAATCAAAATGAAGAACATCACAAAGAAGCAGTTTATCGACACGGTAGCACAGCGGAGCGGCAAGACGAAAGGCACTTGCGCCCGTATCGTGGACGAAATGTTGGGGACTATCGCAGACCTCGTAGCGCAGGACTGCAAGATTACCTTTGTCGGGTTTGGCTCATTTGAAAAGAAATACGTAGCGCCCCGCACAACACGCAACCCCCAGACCGGGGAAATGATGGAAACGACCGGCCATAACAGCATGAAATTCAAGGCCGGAAGTATCTTGAAAGAACGGCTCAACCAGTAAGCGGTGATGCGATGTGACACGCTGCTATTACTGTCATAAGAAACTCACTGGCTACCGGCACTATGTGGTGACGGTAGACGGGAAACTCATGCCGGTATGTGCAGATGATCGGGAATGTCGGCCACGGGCGATAAAGTGCCACGGGCCGCGACCCGGCGTCGCACACCAGGCAAGGAACAAAGTGTTAGAAAGGAACAAGCATAAATGATGGACATTAAAATCAAGAAAATCCTCGACAATTACAGCAAAGATGACGTGAAACTGCCGCTCATCACGGAAGGCAACGCGTGCTATGACTTTTACGCGCCCGCGAAATTCGTCATCTATCCCGGCGAACACGGCGTCAAGATTCCGTCGGGGCTGGCCTTTGAAATCCCGGACGGCTATTGCATGATGCTCTTCATGCGCTCCAGCTACGGCGCAAAGCGGGAACTGCGGTTGTCGAACGCCGTGGGAGTCATCGACAGCTCATACCGCGGCGAAGTCCAGGGCCTTTTCGACAATATTGGCGATAAGCCGGAAATCATCGAAAAGGGCGAACGCTTCATGCAGGGTAAGTTGGTACAGAATATCCCGATTCGCTGGAAAGAAGTGCAGACGCTGACAGATACACAGCGCGATCAAGGCGGATTCGGCAGCACTGGGAAATGAAAAAGGAGATGAATAACATGGAACATTACAAGCGAACTATGCCGGAAGCCGGTGAAAAGTGGAAGCACTTCAAAGGGCATGTATATAAAATCATCTGCATCGCAGGAGATACAGAACGAGACGGGCTGGATGTGGTGTACCAGGATACCCAAAAACCTAAACTCATCTGGGCGCGGCCGCTACGCATGTTCATGAGCGAAGTAGACCACGAAAAATATCCGGAATCGACCTGGAAATGGCGATTCATGAAGGTGGCTGATGCAGATGAATGATGTACAACACCCGAACCATTACACCTGGCGCGGTACGGAATGCACCAAGGCCATTGAAATCATGACCAACGGGGCGACGGGAGCTGATGCAATGTACATCGGCAATATCGTCAAGTACCTGTACCGCTACCCGGCGAAAGGGACGCCGCTAAAAGACCTTATGAAGGCCCGGCAGTATTTAGATTTTTTAATCACAAACGAAGAAGTCAAAGAAAAGGAGCATGAAAACCATGACTAAAGTAGAAAGAATCAAACTCGAAGCGACGCTGGCAACTATCCTGGGTATCAGCAGCCCGGACCAGAAATTCTCCATCACGATAGAAGGCTTCACCTACAAAGACATTACGATGCGGACCCATCTGGCAGACGTGATGCTCATCGTAGCAAAGTCCGCACTTAACAACGAACCGTTCAAAGTAACGACGGAACACATCATCGACCTCGACCCAGAAGAACCGGAAGAAGATCCGGACGACATGGACGACGAAGATGATGAAATCATCGCAAACACGGAAGAACACCTCGTCGACTTATTGCTCCGCACTTTCGGAGGAAAAGAATGACATACCAATTCGTCATCCACGGGCGGCCCATGACTAAGAAAAATTCGCTCCAGAAGACGCGCTACGGCCTTGTACAGGGTAAAGCCTATAGAGAATATGCAAAGGATGCTTTATGGAAGCTAAAAGCCCAAAGAAGGCCGATTCATCCGATTGACTGCGCCGTCAAGATGACCGCGAAGTATTACATGCCGAGCCGCAAGGGCTGGCCCGATTTGTTCGGGCTGGTCCAAGCGACGGCAGATATACTTGAAAGCGCGGGAATCATTGAGGACGACGGCTACATAGCCCAAATCGACGGCTCGATGATAGCCGGTATCGACGCCGAAGACCCGCGCGTGGAAATCACTGTAAGCGAAATAACGGACTTGAAATACCCGCTCTATGAACTACACCCGAAGTTAAAGAAAAAGCTCGTAGAAGGGAATCTAAAACGATTAACTAAGACTAGAAAGAAACAACATGAAGCTGAGTAATATACTGACCGTCTACGTTGTCTTGATGGATGCATTGGCTATCGCGTTACTGCTGACAGCGAACTGTCTGGCACATAGTCTGATTGCCGTAGGAATCGGGACAATGGGGCTTGTCACACTGTATCTCGTCCGCGTACTAAAAGAAAGCGAAAAAGTCATAGCCAGAATAAAAATATACGTGAATGAAGACGGGCAAGCAGAAAGGGAAGGAGAGCATGAAGCTAATAAAGATAGATAAAGATAACTATATTAATCCGGAACAAATCGTATGTATTAACTGGCCGTCTAATCCAGAATACGCCCAATATTGGCTGACCATTGTCCTCGAAAGCAAAGTAAAATTAAGCTTACACTTTAACACCCAAGAAGAAGGCGAACGATTTATTAAGGAACTAGTAAGAACTGCCAACGCAAGAAAGGTAGGCGAATGATATGGAACCGCAATGGATTGACTACCGGGCATGGCACCACGACAAGAAAGTGATGATGCATGTATCCGAAATCGACTTCCGCAAGAACAGAGTCAAAGGAATGACTAAAGAGGGTACTACCATCGTCGCATGTTTTTATGATGTAACACTCATGCCCTGGACGACTTACTACGATGATAGCTATGATGACGTAATGATCTACGAAGGCGATATCGTCGAAGTAACCCGCAAGGACATGAAAAAACGTTTCGTCATAGACGACGAAACGGGAGTACTACTGGCACGTTGCATAGCCGATGACCCGTACCCATTCGTTACGTTCGACTTGGAAATGCTTATTGACGACGACGGGCGCATCAAAGTCATCGGCAACGGCTTCGAAAACCCGGAATTACTGGAAACGAAAGAGGCGTAACCATGGATGAAGAAAAGATGATCAGCGACATAAGGAAGGTCCTGCTGGACTACTGCATCACTGACTTACGGAGCAATCAAGCTGCCCGGAACGGCCATAAAGATGACTACACCGTACTGGACTACGGGAAGTATGTCGGTGCGAAAACACTAGCTATCACGGTGCTGGAGCACATCCCAGAATACTGCCAGGACGACAAGAAGAAAATGAAGGAATTCTTCTTTGGTGTACACGAAGAAGCGATGAGCAAGGCCAGCCAGCGAATAATGACCGCCGAAGATGAGCGGCGTTTAGCAATGTTAGCGCTCCAAATGACTGGCCCGCTAAAAGAAGAACTTTGTACACAATATGACGAAGACAACCCTGTATGGGGACATTGCTGGACGAATAGAAGTTCGCCCGACGGGCCGAAACATATCCACGTATGCCCGGCATGGGATGATAAGACGATGTTATGCATGTTGGACAAGCGAGAAATCCTGTTTAGAAAAAAGAGGTGAGAAAAACGGACATTAGCACGAAACACATAGACGAAGTCATTGAACGCGCATACCTTAGCGGAAAAAGCTACGTCACGCTGGCTCTAACGGGCGATAACAACGTAGATAAGGCATTGACCCAAAAGCTAGACGAAGACGGCTATAAAGTGGCACTCAATGACGATAATATCATGGTAAGCTGGGGATTCTAGGAGGTATACAGATGCAAGAAAAAGCAAGAAAGATTGTCATGGATTATTTCAACGCTCATGTCGACAAGACCGACCGGAAGCAAATCACGATGGATGACGTCTTTGTCGTGTGGTTCTGCAAAACACTGCAGAACTGGAAGTGCTTAGTAAGCACGACCGTATCGGACGGCATGTACTACGAAGTCACACACAACGGCGACAAGGGCGAAACTTACGTTGACGTCTACAAGAAGTGGGAAAACCTTTGTGTAAAAGATTAAGAGGTGTACAGGATGACCGACGAAGAAAACGCAAAACTAGTAGAGCTGCTAAGGAAGAAGCAGAAAGAATGGTGCAGTAATTACTATCAAGACGGCATGGGGAATAAATGCTATGCAGAAAGGACGTATGGCAATGTATATTGCCCGGCCTGTGACAGCGACGCCGGTTGCTGTATCTGCCTACTAATTAGTGGTATCAACCGAAGAAGGTAAAACGCGTGTAAATCGACACGGTTAAAACTAGAGTATGAATGAAAAAAGGAGAGATAAAACATGGCTAAATACGTAAAGAAACCCGTAGCTATCGAAGCGTATCAGACAGATAAAGAAATAGTGGTTCACACTTTAAATGGCGATGTAGTAGCAAAAGTTGGCGACTATATCATTACGGGAGCACACGGCGAACAATATCCTTGCAATTCGGAGATTTTCAAGGAAACATATCAGCCGCTCAAAGATAAAGTCCAATATACCCATGAATTAGTTGATGGAGAAATGCCAACTTTAAAAGAATGCTTAATGAAAGGTGGCACACATGAACATGTACGGCCCCGCGAAACTAATTTAACATTTGGTGAAATGTTGGAATATTTAAAACAGGGCCGGGAATGCTATCGGCGAGGATGGAACGGGAAAAACCAGTATATTGTATTGGGGACAGCAATCAGTTATGTCAACCCTACCGGTTACAGAACAAATAGCTACCATTATACCATGGGTAGTAAAGCGATCGTCTTTGTAGGTACCCAAGGAGAGCAGGTCGGTTGGCTCGCAAGCCAGGCGGATATGCTTAGCAATGACTGGGCGGTCAAGCCGCCCACAAGCGAATACAACTGCTGCGGATAAATGACAGGCGGCGCCGGAACATGGCTGGCCCGGCGCCTTCCTGGAAAGGAGAAGTGTATGGATATAGAGAAAAAATGGCATGAAGCGCAAGCAATACAGCAAAAGATGCAGTACCGGGAGCGGGAACGGCGGCACAAGCCGATACCCAAAGCCGTCCGCAAGCAGGTATACGAAAAGTGCAACGGCCACTGCGCATACTGCGGGCGCCCGATTGCCTACAAAGACATGCAAGTAGACCATATCAAGGCCCACTATCTAGGCGGCGCTGATGAGCTGGACAACTACAACCCTGCCTGCCGCATGTGCAACTTTTATAAGAGCACGATGGATATTGACCATTTTCGTGACCAGCTGAAATTGGTCCGCGAACGCTTGCATAAAGTCTACATTTATCGACTGTCCCTTGCATACGGACTAATAGAAGAAAAAGGCAATGACATTGAATTTTATTTTGAGAGGTGTAACAAATGAAGGCTAAATATTTTTGTGAAAAATGCGGAAGCAGATATAACACCGCTGAAGAAGCAGAGAAATGCGAAGCCCAACACGGCCATATAGTTGTAGCGCACATTATCCCGGGTGAAGTGTATAGCTGTGGCGCATTATGCCCCGACGAGGTTTACGTAAAATTTCGCAACTACAAGGGCGAAGAAAAAGCGGCAAAATATGGGTTTGCGTGCTACGAAAACGTGGACTTTGAGGCCGTGAAAAAGATATATGAATAAAAAAACATATCTTAAATGGTAGGTGATATACATGGAAAATTGGTATGCACCCGGAGAAGTAAGGACTCATCAGATGAGCGATGAAGAAAGGCAGCTGTACGCGGAAAAGAAACGGAAGCGCTATCCGTGGGAAACGAAAAAGGGGAAACTAGACCTAGATGCGCATCACATCGGCGCGCACCGTTCACCGCTCTTCATGTGGAAAAGGAAGTGATAGGGAAATGGAAGTGATTCACACCTCGGAGTGGGTTGTTAGGAATATACTGGCCCTTATCCGCTATAAAGTGGAAGGCAACGACAAAAAGTTCAAGGAAACGGCGCTAATCATTTCTGGAAGGCTGGATTTAGAGGGCCAACATGACGCGGCGCTGTTTATCCGCACACAATTCAACGATATTACGACGTTCACCTCTATGGAAAACGACCACGCGGAAAACGACCACGCGGAAAACGACCCCACGGAAAACGACCCCACGGAAAACGGCCATGTACGCCCGTCTAAGGACGTGTACTATTTGGGAATAGCTAAAGCTGTAGCACAACGTGCAACATGCTTACGGCGCATCTACGGGGCAGTCATCGTCAATAACGACGAGATTGTCAGCACCGGCTACAACGGCGCACCACGCGGCGAACGGAACTGTTGCGATACCGGCAAATGTTACCGCCGTCTGCATCAAGTACCACACGGTCAGATGGTGGAGCGTTGTTGTTTGACGGGAAACACTGTAATAAAATTGTTGGATGGCACTTATAAAACCATAGCTGAATTAGCAGACGAAGGCCGTAAGGACTTTTGGATATATGCCGTCGATACAGATACAGGGGAAATAGTTCCAGCTATTGCCAGTGAAGCTTTTTGTAATGGGGAAAGAGATGATTTAGTCAAAATTACGTTCGACAATAATCAATTCATAACCTGTACAAGCGATCATAAAATCATGCTGAGAGATTGTACATACAAAGAAGCCGGAGAATTGATTGAAGGAGAAAGCGTCATGCCTATGTATTACAACTACAGGTTGAACAAAGGGTATGAGCAAGTAAACAATACGACCAGGGGAAAACAAGGAAAATTAAAAAAAGGCAATAAATGCAAAACCAATGGGTGTGTCAAGAGTTTTGTGTAAATCGATTCAATAAGCAACATCGTATTGCTGC
>ERZ791846.259-NODE-259-length-34691-cov-4.24327_pt1 | contig 34691 bp, 33 predicted proteins | sample MGYA00510289_ERZ791846 | MGnify/ENA primary metagenome ERZ791846 (study PRJEB30046, sample SAMN00715274) | human gut metagenome | study: EMG produced TPA metagenomics assembly of the A metagenome-wide association study of gut microbiota in type 2... | reverse complement strand
GGGGCATAAAGTAGATTCATGCAATACCGATTTACACAAACTATTTTACACTCCCGCAAATTTCGTGATAGTAGTTTTCCCGCTGAAACTTCACGATATTTTACACCTTTTAACGCCAATGGAATCAAGGCGATGATAATAAGTGCATTATAGATGATAGCCGAAAGTACAGCACTTTGTGGAGAATGCAATCCCATAATATTGAGTGCAGACAATCCAGGATAAAGTCCCATAAACAAAGCTGGAATAATTGCAAAATATTTTGCCACATCATTTGCGATAGAAAAAGTAGTCAAACTTCCTCGTGTCATCAATAGTTGCTTACCAATACGCACAATATCGATCAGCTTCGTAGGTGAAGAATCTAAATCCACCATATTACCGGCTTCCTTTGCCGCCTGTGTTCCTGTATTCATGGCAACTGCCACATCTGCCTGTGCAAGAGCCGGGGCATCATTAGTTCCGTCGCCTGTCATAGCAACTAAATGACCTTTTGCCTGAAAATCACGAATCATAGACAATTTTCCTTCAGGTGTTGCCTCAGCAAGAAAGTCATCCACTCCGGCCTCGGCTGCAATCGCAGCGGCAGTCATCGGATTGTCCCCTGTAATCATAATGGTCTTAATTCCCATTTTCCGAAGATCTGCAAATTTTTCCTGAACGCCCTGCTTGATAATATCTTTCAGATGAATGACTCCAAGGATTTTATGATTTTTTGCAACAACCAAAGGGGTTCCGCCTTGTTTTGCTATATCCTGTACAATGCGGTCGCATTCCTCCGAGTAGACGCCGCCTGCCTGGGTAACATAAGCCCGCATAGATTCTGCTGCACCCTTCCGAATTTCATTCCCATCAAAGTCTACACCGCTCATTCTGGTTTTTGCTGTAAATGGGACAAAAATCATATGCTTATCTGCTAATTCTCTCCCCCTAATTCCATACTTTTCTTTTGCAAGAATCACTACACTCCTTCCTTCTGGAGTTTCATCGGCAAGAGATGATAACTGTGCTGCGTCAGCAAGTTCTTCTTCACTTACACCGTCTGCAGGTATAAACGCATGAGCCTGACGATTACCGAGTGTGATTGTACCTGTTTTATCAAGCATCAGAATATCTACATCGCCAGCAGCTTCAATCGCTCGTCCACTCATAGCAAGTACATTTGCCTGATTGAGCCTACTCATACCAGCGATACCAATGGCAGAGAGCAATGCACCAATAGTAGTAGGTGCAAGACACACTAACAAAGCAACCAATGTTGTAATAGATGTTGGATTATCAATCCCTGCCTGTTTTGCCGAAAAAACAGAATATGTATAGAGAGACATAGTAACAAGGATGAAAATAATGGAGAGTGCTACAAGAAAAATTTGCAAAGCGATTTCATTAGGGGTCTTTTTCCTTGCGGCTCCTTCCACCATTGCAATCATTTTATCAAGAAAGCTCGCTCCAGCTTCGCTCGTAATCTGAACAACGATCCAATCGGACAGGACGGTTGTGCCTCCGGTAACGGCACTTCTGTCGCCACCGGCTTCACGAATAACTGGTGCAGACTCGCCAGTAATGGCACTTTCATCTACAGAAGCAGCTCCCTCAATTACCTCTCCATCGCCAGGAATTTGCTCACCTGCTTTTACAATTACAATATCTCCTTTTTTCAAAGTAGCAGAAGATACATTTGTAATTAACTCTTTTTTGTCAGCAGATGGAATTTTATGTGCTTCCACATCTTTTTTAGAAGCTCTTAACGCATCAGCCTGAGCTTTTCCTCTACCCTCGGCAATTGCCTCTGCAAAATTTGCGAAAACACAAGTAAACCACAGAATAACTGCGATTGAGAAGGTATATCCGCTAGATGCATCTTTTAATCCAAATAAAGAAACAATCCATAATACAGTTGTTAGAATTGCAGATAAATATACCAACAGCATAACCGGATTTTGCACTTGCGTTTTCGGATTTAATTTTATAAATGATTCTTTTATCGCTCTGCCAATCATTTTCTTATCGGCGAAGGCGCTTTTCGTCTTTGATGTCATAACAATATCCCTCCTTAAACGATACTCTGGAAAAATTCTGCAATGGGACCTAATGCCAATGCTGGGAAGAAACTCAATGCACCCACAAGCAGGACAATAAAAATCAGCAGAAATACAAACATTGTATTCGTTGTAGAAAGTGTACCGGCAGTTGTTGCAATTTTCTTTTTCTCCGCAAGGTTTCCGGAAATTGCCAGTGTCCCGATGATCGGCAAAAATCGTGCAAACAACATCACAAATCCCAATACTAGATTTAAGAACATCGTATTTCCATTAAAACCAGCAAAGGCAGAACCATTGTTTCCACCACAGGAAGAAAAAGTATAAAGCAGTTCTGAAAAGCCATGTGCTCCTACATTATTCAAACTGCTTTCAATACCTGGCCATACTGCTGCAATTCCACTTCCAACAAGAATTGCAATCGGGGTTGCAAGACATACCAGAACAGACCATTTCATTTCATATGGTTCTATTTTCTTGCCTAAAAATTCTGGTGTTCTTCCTACCATTAGTCCAGCAATAAAAACGGTCAGAATTGCGAAAGCAAGCATTCCATATAAGCCACATCCCACACCACCGAAAATAACTTCGCCAAGTTGCATCAAAAGCATTGTTACCATGCCTCCCAGCGGCGTGTAGCTGTCATGCATAGAATTTACGGACCCATTGGAAGCAGCTGTAGTAAATGTAGCCCAAGTAGAAGATGCAGCAATGCCGAATCGGGTTTCTTTACCTTCCATGTTTCCGCCCGCCTGATCTACCATAGAAACATCAACATTTCCGTTTTGAATAAGTTGTGGTGTTGCAAATTGCTCATTAACAGCAACCACGCTCAGTGCAAATACAAGGCAAAGAAACATTGCCATAAAAATTGCGATTCCCTGCTTTTTATTTTTTACCGCGTTACCAAAAGTAAAACATAGTGCCGCAGGGATTAAAAGTAGTGAAATCATCTCAATCAAATTGGTAAATGCATTAGGGTTTTCAAGTGGATGTGCCGAGTTGACTCCCATAAATCCACCGCCATTTGTACCTGTCTGTTTAATGGCAACCTGACTTGCAGCTGGTCCCATCGGAACAAACTGCTCTGTCACAATTTCTGCATCCTCTACAATCTGACCGTCAACGACAACAGTTCCAGCTTCCAAATCTATTTTTGCATTTTCTAGTATTTCGCCTTCAGCACTTACTCCGATTGGCTCCACAAGAGATACGGTTTCTCCAGCTTTCAAATTCTGAATAACGCCACCACTAACTAGCAGCAAGGAAAGTACCAGGTTAAGCGGGATTAAGATATGGATGATAATTCTTGTCATATCTACCCAAAAACTGCCCAGCCCATCTGTTTTCACCCTCATAAATCCTCGAATCAAAGCAAATAGAACAGCAATACCTGTTGCAGCAGACACGAAGTTCTGCACAGTCAGGCCAAGAGCCTGAGTTAAATAGCTAAGGGTGGATTCGCCACTATACGCCTGCCAGTTTGTATTTGTAATAAAGCTAGCGGCTGTATTAAAAGACAAATCCCATTTTACACCAGGTAACCCTTGTGGATTTCCGGGTAGAAAACCCTGAAAGAGTTGGAGCAAAAACAAAAACACCAATCCGATACCAGAAAAGATGAGAACAGAAATGGTGTATTTTTTCCAATTCATTTGTTCATCCTTATCCACCCGCAATACCTTATATACGGCGTTTTCACAAGGGGTGAGAAGTTTAGATAAAAAAGTTTTTTCACCATTCATTACATTTTTGATATATGCTCCAAGTGGAATTGCAAGAACAACCAAAATAGCAAGATATAGTATGTATTGTATAACTACATTCATTATTGTTTGTCTCCTTTCATAAGAACATAAACATAGTAGATCAGTAACGCTACAGCGCACAGACCAATAACTCCAACAAGAATACTCATAATATTTTCCTCCTTTGCTTTCTCATTTTACTACTATTTGCGTTAAAATGGGATTAGCAACATAGATATAAAATTAAAACTATCTAAAGATGATCAGCACTTTACAACTTTTACGCCACCTCGGAAGTTGATGAAGCTAGTTTACACAAGGCCTGAACTAAGTCCGTTGGATTTTTTGCGGTTTGGGCCTTAGCGACCAAAGTGCCAAAAAATATTTCACGCTGTATTTGCCAGCTTATATGGCTTCGCAGCTCCTGCGGACTGGCGTTTTGGTACTTTGCAAAATGCTCGTCCAGATACGGCAGCATTTTCAGGCTGCTGTGAACGAGGTTTACCAGATTCACCATGTGTTCAATGCCATTTTGGTGGCGAATCCGGTAGGCATTCAGCGACCAGAAGGTCTTCTGCTCATAATAGTTGGTTTCGATGGCCCAACGCAGCTTGTACAGCTTCAGAGGATAGTAGTCCATGCCCTCTGCCGGTGCGTCCCGTAGGATTTTTCGTTCCTGCCAGGCGCAGCTCATATGCAGGGCACTGGGATCCAAGGTGCTGAAGAAAAGCCGCCGGGACCCCGACGCAGTGCAGCTTACATAGGCATGAATACGTCGATTCCCGCAGATATGGGTCAAATGGCCGACCTTCATGCCGTCCATGTCCCAGGACAAGTTGAAATCATCCATATGAATCCGCTTTCCTCGTTTTTTCGGGCGTCCCGGCTTGCCGTTCGGCAATTCATACATCGCCGAATCACTGCGGACATTGCAGATGAAGGCCAGGTGGGGATATTGTAAAACCCGTTCTATCAGAGGGCTTTTGGCATACCAACTGTCAAAGAGCAACAGTACCTGCCGGTCTTTCAGCAAGGGCATCACCTCCTCGATGAGATCACCAGCTAACTCAAGTTTGGTCTTTTCTTTCGGCCACATCCGGTATCCTACGGGAACCGCTAAATAGCGGATGAGCGGAGCTTCACCTGCATGCTGGCTCAGGACAGGGACGCTCAGCGTCAGACTGACGAAGCAATGACCGTTCACATAGGGCTTGCCTGTATGGCAGGCGTGGTCATGCAACACAGAAACGGCATCGAACTTCTTGCCGAATTTCGGCACCGTCGTATCATCGACACTGAGGAAGACTGGCTCATTCTGTAAAGCTGCTGGAATCAAGCTGCAAGCCAATTGTGCCGTTTGCAGGCGGAGAGACCGGCCCGTCACCGTTTCATTCCGAAGCGCCCGGTAATAACTGTTCAAGCAGCGATGCGTTACTTGGGACAAGAAATTCCGGTGAAGAAAGCGAAGGGACGGGAAGGCCTGCAGGGCTAACTGAGCGATAACCAGCCAGGTCAGCAGGAATTGCGTGGGCCGTGTCGCCGCAGGGCACAGACGATGACGAAGGTTGTCAAGGTCGCGGCGATGATGGCTTTCAAGAGGTCCGTGACGCCAATCCACATATAGAATTTGGCAAGCCCTGTAAGCAGGAAAAATAGGAAGATGATGAGCCAGGCTGGCATAGGGATCACCTCGTATCAAAAAAACATAGTTCTTATGCTTTTATTATATCATGATTCTGCCATTATGAAACGTTTAACAGATTCTGCGCCCCCTTACAAGCTTGCTTTTTTATGGTAAAATGGGAACAATGTCACACTATTTTATCATCAAGGGGGATTTCGATTTATGCTCAATCAAGTTTCTGTATTCACTGAAAACACGAAGGGCGCCTTGCGCAAGATGACGTCGGTCTTAGCCGATGCCAATATCAATATCTACACCATGCTGGCCAATGACAGCGCAGAATTCGGCATCATCCGCCTCATCGTCACCAATCCGGAACTGGCTGTCTCGAAATTGCAGGAAGCCGGCTACCAATGTCATATGGACAAAGTCGTCGCCGTCGAAATGGGCGATACGCCGGGCTGTCTGGACAAAATCCTCGACAGCCTCCGCCAGGCCAATATTTCCATTGACTACTTGTATATTTCTTATAACCGCCAGGCCGGCACACCGGTCGCCATCTTCAAGACCCGCGAAATGGAAACGGAAACGTTCCTGCGCGGTAAAGGATATGTATTGTTGGATACTTTTTAAAAAAAATCGCTGTCGCACGTACGACAGCGATTTTTTTTTAGTGGTTAGGGGCTAGGGGTTGGTTTTTAATTTAAGGCCCTCTTCTACAAACTACAAACTCCGTACTACAAACTATAGAGAAGCTCCTACAGTGCGGCTATAAGACCGCAAAAACGAACCACTAGCCACGAGCCACTAATTACAGCAATTCTGCCATATCGTAGATGAGGCGTTCGGATTTTTCCCAGCCCAGGCAGGGGTCGGTGATGGATTTGCCATAGGTGCCTTCGCTGATTTTCTGATTGCCGTCTTCGATGTAGCTTTCGATCATCAAGCCCTTGACCAGCTGTTTGATGTCGGCCGAGTGCTTGCGGCTGTGGATGACGTCTTTGGCGATGCGTATCTGTTCGAGGTATTTCTTGCCCGAATTGGCATGGTTGGCGTCGACGATGACGGCCGGATAGGACAGTTCCCGCTTGCCATAGGCTTCGTACAGGCGCTGGAGGTTTTCATAATGGTAGTTAGGCATGCTGTTGCCGAAGCTGTCGACATAGCCGCGCAGGATGGCGTGGGCCAGCGGATTCCCTTTGGTGCGGACTTCCCAGCCGCGGAAGAGGAAATCCTGCGTATGCTGGGCCGCTTCGATGGAGTTGAGCATGACCGAAATGTCACCGGACGTCGGGTTCTTCATGCCCACAGGGATGCCGACGCCACTGGCAATCATGCGGTGGAACTGGTCTTCGACGGACCGGGCGCCGACGGCGGCATAGGACAAGAGGTCCGACAAGTAACGGAAGATTTCCGGATAGAGGACTTCTTCAGCGCAGGTAAAGCCCGTTTCGCGGACGACGCGGGCATTCATTTCACGGATGGCGATGATGCCGCCCAGCATGTCTTCCTTGCCTTCCGGGTCCGGCTGATGAAGCATGCCCTTATAGCCGACGCCGATGGTACGGGGTTTGCTGGTGTAGACGCGCGGGATGATAAAGATTTTATCTTTGACCTGTTCCTGGACCTTGACCAGGCGATGGATATAGTCGAGGACAGCCGGTTCATTGTCGGCCGAACAGGGACCGATGATGAGCAGGAAGCGGTCGTCTTGGCCGGTCAGGATGTTTTTGATTTCTTCATCCCGTTTCGCCTTGATGGCCTTGACCTTGTCGTCGATGGGAAATTGTTCCATCAGTTCCTGTGGTTCCGGTAATTTTCGGATATATTCCATTTGCATTTCCATAATATCTTCCCCCTGAGTAAAAGTGATGTTGGTCACATTATAGCACAGGTTGCGGCCTTTCCCTATAGGGAAAATCAGCCCAGCCGGACAGTAAACGTTATACGTTGGGCCTTATAGGATACATTAATCTTACCGCCCATGAGTTTCGTCAATTCTTCGGCCATGGACAAGCCGATGCCATAGCCGGCCTTCTGGCTGTTATGGGACGTATCGCCGCGGTAGAAGCGTTCAAAGAAGCGGGAATAATCCACATTAGCCCCGTCGGCATAGGTGTTGGTCACGGCGACAATCGCCCCCTTCCCCAGACGGGGACGGCGCAGGGAGACGTCGATGGTCCCCTTGTCATCGCAATACTTGACAGCGTTGTCGACGAGGATGTTGACCAGTTCATAGAGGCACTTACTGTCGCCTTTGACGTGGATGCCGTCGGCAATATCCGTATGCAAGGTCTTTTCGGCGTCAATGGCCAGCTGCTGGAAGGAGTCGGCTACGGCATGGACCGTTTCCGACAAGTTCACATCGGTAATGACCAGGTCGACCTGAGAGCGTTCGCCCATCTTGGACAACATGATGAGGTTCTGGATGAGGTTGGACAGGCGGCGGACCTGCTTGAGGATGCTGTCCGTCCACTGGCTCTGGCCATTGAGCATCTCGATGGCTTCGGCATTGGCGGAGATGATGGCAATCGGCGTCTTGAGTTCGTGCCCGGCATTGGTGATGAAGCGCTTCTGGTTCTCCATGTTGCGGACGAAAGGCCGGATAGCGACGTTGCACATGGCCGCCAGGATGATGACGTATAAGATGACACAGCCCAGGCCAAACCAGAGAGAATAGCGCATGAACGAAGTGACAGCAGCGACGTCGCGCGTGCAGTCCAGGATGACGATGAGGAAGCTGCCGTCGTCGTTGGGCTGAATCATATAGGCATAACTGGCCCGGTTCTTTTTGAAAAAGCCCTGTTTCGTTCCGTTTTCCCGCGCCTCAGCGACAGTCGTCCGGGCGTATTCGATGGCTTCTTTTTCAGAAAACGAAGCGATGTGCTGGATGTCGATTTTTTCTGCATAGCCGCTGGCATTGACGAGGACGCTGAAAAAGCGTATCTGGTAGGCAAATTCCGGCGTTTCTTCCGTCCATGACGGGTCGCTGAAGAAACTGCCATCGTCGCCGCCGATTTTCTGGGGCACAGCGCCGTTGTTATGGATGATATAGGTCAGGACCGACATGACCTGCTGATTCATCCGCATATAGGCGATGGTATTGATGAGGCCCAGGGCGCCGCCGAGGACGACGAGAACGCCGATTGTCGCCATGATGATGAATTTACGGCGCAGGCGCTTGATCATATTCATGGTCTAACCCTCCGCAGACGCTTCTTTCACGGTCAAGGCATAGTCCTGCCCTCTTTGGCCGACGATTTCAATGTCGGCCTGGACGGCTTCGAGCTTTTCCCGTAAATACGAGACGTAAAGGAAGACGATGCCTTCATCGACGTCTTCTTCTTCATCGCCCCAGACGTTATCGAAGATCTGGGCCGTCGACAGGGTTTTGCCGGCGTTGGCCATGAAGAATTTCATGAGCTTCGTTTCCTTATTGGCCAGGCGGATAGAATTGCGGCAGGCCAGTTCCTGTTCTTCCACGTCGAGTTCGACATTGCCGACAGTGAGTTTCGACGGCGCATAGGACGTCGACCGCCGCGTCAGGGAGCGCAGGCGGGCCAGGAGTTCGCCCATGGCGAAGGGCTTGGTCAAGTAGTCGTCGGCACCGGCGTCGAGGCCGGTAATGCAGTCGTCGATTTCGGCTTTGGCCGTCAGCATGATGACCGGCGTCATATTCCCTTTGTCGCGGATTTCCTTCAAGGCCTGGACGCCGTCCTTCTTCGGCATCATGATGTCGAAGATCATACAGTCATAGGACTGGGACAGGGCTTTTTCGACGGCAGCCTGGCCGTCATAGACGGCATCGACATCGTATCCCGAATGGGTCAGGATGGCAGACAGAGCTGCGGACATTTCTTTTTCATCTTCAGCTAATAGAAGGCGCATAGCGTTTCCCCCTTATTCTTGTGCATGGATCAAATTGCGGATAGTCTGCATGGACACGTCGCACGAAGCCAGTTCATCGGCACAGCGCTTGAGTTCCCGGACGATGAGTTCCGGGTTCTTGATGTCGTGCTTGTATTTCATCTGATGTTCCAGGCTGGCCCAGGAATCCATGGCAATCGTGCGCAGCTGGACTTCGGCATAGAAATGACCCGGATTGGCGCCGGTCACATCTTCATAAGGCTCTTCCAGTTCCAAAATGACGTGGTAACTGCGGTAGCCGTTCGGTTTGACGTGGCGGATATAATCTTTCTCTTCGACGACGCGGACGCCATCGAGGCTTTTCAGGAAGTCGATAGCCCGATAGATGTCGTCGAGGAAACAACAGACGATACGGATGCCGATGGCATCGCGGATATCGTGGAGAGCCGAATAGGCCGTCTGAGGCAGGCCCTTGCGGTCACATTTTTCCCGCATACTCCCTTCGGACTTGATGCGGTAAATCAGGTGTTCATAAGCCGCTTCCCCGGTCTTGGCCTTTATATCGTCACTATAGGCGCGGATACGGCCGATAATATCTTCCAGAGCAGCCTGCAAAGCCGGTCCATAGGAACCATAGATAGAATCCATAGTAGTATCACCTCATTCTACAAATTATCGGGAATGTACGAATATTATAGCACACAAAAGGCGCTGTCGCATGAAGACAGCGCCTTTTTGCTGTAAGGGCTCGCACGTGGCGAGCCCGCTCTGGGATATGTACGATTTTCCGACCCGTTTGTTAGAAAAATCATCCCAATTCCTAACGGGTCGCCCACGTGGCGACCCCTACACCCCAAAAACTATCTGTACTACAAACTATAAAGATAATGTAAGGGCGCCCGCCATGCCAATAGCGGACGGCCATCATCAATCCTTCTTATTCGTCAAATAGTACGAAATGCGGCTCAAGCCGATGGACAGGTCTTCGCGGAAGACGAAGATGCCGTCCGGTACGGTCAGGCGCAGCGGTGCAAAGGACAAGATGCCCCGGATGCCGGCGGCGACCATCTGGTCGGCGACCTGCTGAGCTACAGCTGCCGGTGTCGTGATGATACCGATCTGGATGCCTTCGCGCTGAATGACTTCGCCCATTTCAGAAATCGGCGTGACTTCGACGCCGCCGACGTTCTGACCGATGATGCGGTGATCGACGTCGAACAAGCCTGTCGTGCGGAAGCCCAAGCGTCCGAAAGTCTTGTAGTTCGCCAAGGCCCAGCCGAGATGGCCGATGCCGGCGATACCGATTTTCCAATGCTGCTGCAGGCCGATGATTTCCACGATCTGCTGGCATAATTCACTGACGTAATAGCCTACGCCCTTTTTTCCAAAAGCCCCAAAGCAGGTCAGGTCTTTGCGGATTTGTTCCGGCGTAATCCCCAACCGTTCCCCTAACTTTTCGGATGAGATGATATCGATTCCCGCGTCTTGCAATAATAGCAAGTCCCTGTAGTACAGCGGCAATCGTTCGATGACAGCATCCGATATTGCCTTTTTCTGTCTCATGGATAATACCCTCCAACTATGTCCCAAGCTATTCCCTATAGCTATAAGTCATCTTATCTAGTGATAATAGTCACAGACTTATTATATATCATTGTGAATTATTTCGCAAACTATTTTTATCGTTTTTTTTCACATTCTTCGCCATACATGTTAGCAAAAAGGGCACTCATCAGCCAAAAAGTAAGTGAAATCTGGGTACTAAATAAATCGTAGTCGCTCATGCCGCTGATTCCCAGGGACAAGACGGCAGCGGCCAGGGTCATGGCCAGGGATCGGCTGAAGGTGTGGGCCGCATGGCTGCGTACATAGCGGATGGCATACCAGGCATTGCCGAAAAAGAACCATAAGCCGAAGCCCAGGCCGGCCATGCCCGTTTCTGCCAGGATGTTGAGGTACATATTATGGGCGTGGAAGATGACGATACCTGCTTCCTGGATCAATTCATTATAGACGGGATAGACGTGTTTGAAGGCGCCCCAGCCAATGCCCAGGACGGGATGGTCGACAAACATGGCAATGGCTGCCTCCCACATGTCCATGCGCATGGAAACGGACGTGTCCGCTTCGCTGTGGCTGAAAATGGACATCAGGCGGTCGGCGACGCCGCCGTGGTAGAAAGCCAGGATCAGCGGGCCTGCCAGAAAGAGGAGCCACACCCGTTTATCCCAAAAGAGGCCGAAAAAGAAGATCAAAGCGCAGACGCTGAGCCATGCGCCACGGGAATAGGTCAGGATCAGGCAGAGGGTCAGGATGGCAAAAAAGGCCAGGTACATGACGTGATGCCAGCGATGGCGGGTACAGATCATCATCGACGCCGCAGCGCTCATGATAATCAGCAGGAAGGCCGACAATAAGTTAGGGTTGTACAGCGTCGAGTACATGCGGCGCCGCAGCATGGGAAAGGCTGAGTTGTCGACCCATTCGGCCTCGTGGAGGGTCAGCATGTGGGCATACTGGTACAGGCCGTACAGGGCGACGACGAAGGCACTGAGGAGGAGCGTCGAAAAGAGCAGGCGCCGTTCCCAGGAATGGCGGACGAACAGGAGGATGCCAAAGTAGAGCACGAGGTACTGCAAAACCGTGAAGGCATAGAAAGCCGTCCCTAAGAGAAAGTGCGGCGAGCCGACGAGAGACAGAAAGGCCACCAGGGCAAAGCCGACAGCCGGCAGGGACAACGGCGACTGGCGCAGGGGCAGTTTGGGATATTTTTTACAGTAATAGAGCCCCAGGCCCAGGGCGATGATGAAAAAGCCTTCCATAATGAACAAGTTCACCGGCATAAAAAAGACAGTACCAGCCATAGCATAGACGACGCGCAGCCGTGCCCGCTCGGCTGGCGTACTGCCGGTCCGTATCATCCACTTCATAATGTTCGCTCCTTACATTCCGTGTAAAATATATGTATCATTTTACCATAAAAAGGCGCAGAGGCGCAACGAAAAGAGGCTGTCGCACGTGCGACAGCCTCTTTTCAGGGGTTAGGGGCTAGGGATCAGGGGTTAGTGGCTCGTGGCTAGTGGCTCACCGCTAGCTGCTATAAAGAGGAATCAAGCGGGCCGCCCTTTGGGACGGCCCCTACAAGCTGCTAGCCGCTCGGCCCTTACTCAATATGGTATCTCTTCCGGAAGTATTTCCGGACTTCTCCCTGGATGTACAGAGAGCCGACGATGCAGAGGACCTGGTCCGGTTTGACGGCAGCCAGGGCTTTGTCCAGGCCTTCGGCGATGGTGCCGGCCCAATCGGCTTTGCACGGCAGGATGGCCGCCATGGCCTTGGGGTCGGCTGAGCGCGGCGTCGGTGCCGGTGCGCAGACGACGTAATCGTCGTCGTGGAAGAGTTCCCGTACCATCTGACTGTAATCTTTGTCGGCCAGGACGGAGAAGAGGAAGACCCGCTTCCGCGAGGCGAAGACGTCTTCGTAAGTCTTGCAGAAGGTGTCGATGCCAGCCGGGTTGTGGGCGCCGTCGAGGACGACGTCGATGTCACCGGCTTTGAAGACCTGGAAGCGGCCTGGCCACTGGACATGGCGGATGCCGTTTTCCAGGACCGTCCGGGTCAGTTTCTTTTCATGGCGGGCCAAGATGAGCAGTGTCATGACGGCAGCGGCGCAATTCGTCCGCTGGTGTTTGCCCAGCAGGGGCAGGACCGTCGTAATGGCAAAGCCGTATTTTTCCCGGACCGTCACCATCTGACCGGCTTCCGGGTCTTCCGGTCCGGCGTTGCCGACGACGTCGAAGCTGTGGTCCAGAGCATAGAGGCGGCTGTGCTTTTCATAGGCCTTGCGGGCGATGACCTGCAAAGCCGGCCCATCGGCCGTCGTGACGACAGGTACGCCTTCCTTGATGATGCCCGCTTTCTGTTCGGCAATGGCTTCGATCGTATTACCACAGTATTTCATGTGGTCCATGGCGACGTTAGTGATGACCGAGACGACGGGGACGATGACGTTCGTCGAATCGAGGAGGCCGCCCAAGCCCACTTCGATGACGGCGTAATCGACGCCGATATAGTCGAAGTACCAGAAAGCAGCAGCCGTAATCATTTCAAATTCCGTCGGCCCTTCCCCGCCGGCAGCGACCATGGCCGTCACGGCGTCTTTGACGACGGATACGGCTTTGGCAAAGTCGTCGCGGGAAATGTCATGGTTGTCGATATGGATCCGTTCCGTATAGTCTTCCAGATGAGGCGACGTGTAGCGGCCCGTCCGGAAGCCCGCTTCAGTCAGGACCGAGGCGATCATAGCCGTCACCGAGCCCTTGCCGTTGGTCCCGGTGACGTGGATGGTCTTATAGTTGTTCTGGGGATTGCCCAGCCGTTCCAGTAAGGCCTGGATACGGCCGAGCCCCAGCTGGATGCCAAAGACATTGGCTGATTCCAGATAGTCGATTGCTTGTTCGTAGGTCATAGCTGCCTCTTAGAGTTTAGCCAGGTCTTCCATGCGCTTGGTCAAAGCAGCCATCTTTTCCTGGTAGTCGGCGAGCTTGCCCTTTTCTTTTTCGACGACCGCTGCCGGTGCTTTCGAGAGGAAGCCCTGGTTGGACAGCTTCTTGTCGAGGCGGGCGATTTCCTTCTGGAGTTTTTCCTGTTCCTTCTGGACGCGGGCCGTTTCTTTTTCGACGTCGATGAGGTCTTTGAGCTGTAAGTAGACTTCAATGCCCGGGACAACGGCGACGACGGCATTTTCCGGTTTGGCATCGCCCGCACCGAGGAGGGTTACTTTATCGGCAAAGGCCAGGGTATGGAAGTAATCTTCGTAAGTCTTCAAGGTCTGAGCCATGTCTTCCGTAGCCGGAGCCAGGATGACCGGCGCCTTCTTGCCCATGGGGACGTTCGATTCGGCGCGGAGGTTACGGATACCCTTGATGGCTTCCATCATGGTATTCATCGTAGCGGCATCGGCCGGGAAGTTCCATTTATCCTGCGTCTTCGGCCAGGGAGCGACGATGATGCTTTCGCCTTCGTGAGGCAGGTGCTGCCAGAGGTGTTCCGTAACGAAGGGCATGAAGGGATGGAGCATTTCCAGGGTGTGCGTCAGGACATAGACCAGGACGTACTGAACCGTGTGCTTGTCCCGTTCGCTTTCGGCCTGGTAAAGGCGTTTCTTGGCCAGTTCGATGTACCAGTCGCAGTAGGAGTTCCAGATGAAGTTGTAAACGGCATCGGCAGCGTCGCCGAGTTCAAATTTATCCAGGTCTTCCGTGACTTTGGCGACGGTTTCATTGAAGGATGTGAGGATCCAGCGGTCGGCCAGGGTCAGGTCTTTATCTTCAGGGATGAAGGTTTCGTCGAAATCACCGAGGTTCATGATGACGAATTTAGAAGCGTTCCAGATCTTATTGGCAAAGTTACGGTTCGCTTCGACGCGTTCCATGTAGAAGCGCATGTCGTTGCCCGGCGTATTGCCCGTGACCAGGGTGAAACGCAGGGCATCGGCGCCGTACTGTTCGCAGACACCGAGGGGATCGATGCCGTTGCCCAGGGATTTACTCATCTTGCGGCCCTGGCTATCGCGGACCAGGCCGTGTATGAAGACGTTCTTGAAGGGGATTTCCTTCATGAATTCGCAGGTCATGAACATCATGCGGGCGACCCAGAAGAAAATGATGTCATAGCCCGTGACCAGGACGCTGGTCGGGAAGAACTGCTGGATATCCGGCGTCTTATCGGGCCAGCCCATAGTCGAGAACGGCCAGAGAGCCGAGCTGAACCATGTATCGAGGACGTCCGGGTCGCGATGGATGTGTTTGCTGTGGCAGTGCTGACATTCTGTGATGTCTTCCCGGCTGACGGAAGACTTGCCGCAGTCATCGCAGTACCAGACAGGGATCTGATGGCCCCACCAGAGCTGACGGCTGATGCACCAGTCGTGGACGTCTTCCAGCCAGTGATTATAGGTCTTGACGAAACGGTCGGGGATGAACTTCGTCTTGCCGTCTTCGACGGCCTTGAGGGCGGCTTCAGTCAAGGGTTTCATCTTGACGAACCACTGCTTGGTGACGAACGGTTCGACTGTCGTCTTGCAGCGCGAGCAATGGCCGACGGCATGGGTCAGTTCTTCGATGTGGTCCAGGAGGCCCAATTCTTTCAAGTCGGCGACGACGGCTTTCCGGCAGTCTTCCCGGGTCATGCCGTTGTATTTGGCACCGGCTTTTTCATTCATCGTGCCGTCGAGGTTCATGATCATGATGGATTCCAGGTTGTGGCGCTGGCCCATTTCAAAGTCGTTCGGGTCGTGAGCCGGCGTAATCTTGACGGCGCCCGTACCGAAGCCGATATCGACGTAATCGTCGGCGATGACTTCGACTTCGCGGTCGATGAGAGGAACGACGACTTTCTTGCCGATGTATTTCTTCATGCGGTCGTCAGCCGGGTTGACGGCGACAGCCGTATCGCCCATGATCGTTTCCGGACGGGTCGTAGCGATCATGATGTAGTCATCTTCGCCGACGACAGGGTATTTGATGTACCAGAGATGGCCCTGGACGTCGGAATGGTCGACTTCGATATCCGACAGGGCCGTATGGCAGTGCGGGCACCAGTTGGTGATGCGCTGGCCCTGGTAGATGAGGCCTTTTTCATAGAGCGTGACGAAGACTTCGCGGACGGCGCGGGCGCAGGTATCGTCCATGGTGAAGCGCTTGCGGCTCCAGTCGCAGGAAGATCCGAGGCGGCGGACCTGTTTTTCGATGCGGCTGCCGTACTGTTCCTTCCAGGCCCAGACGCGTTTCAGGAATTCTTCACGGCCGATGTCGTAGCGGGACTTGCCTTCTTCTTTGGCCAGCTGCTGTTCGACTTTGACCTGGGTTGCAATGCCAGCGTGGTCCGTGCCGGGGATCCAGGCGACGTTATAGCCTTCCATGCGTTTGAAGCGGACGAGGATATCCTGCAGGGTATTGTCCAGGGCGTGGCCCATGTGGAGCTGACCCGTGACGTTCGGCGGCGGCATGACGATGCTGAACGGTTCTTTGCTCGGATCCGGGTCCTGATGGAAGTAGCCATTCTTTTCCCAAAAATCATACCAGGACATTTCAATGTCGTTCGGTGCATAAGCGCCTAACTGTTCCTTATTCCATTTCATCTATATTCCCTCCAAAACAAAAAAGAGCATTCCCTCGCCTAAGGGTATTCCTTAGGACGAAAGAATGCTGTATCTTCCGCGGTACCACCTAATTTGCCGCTTGCGCGACCGCTTCATGGCACAGGTAACGTCTGCTGCACGGGCAGGCCTTTCCTCCTGCCAGCTCCCGGGTGACGCGCCCTACCCTCTTTGGATGCCCTCGCACCGGACTCGGCATCTCGCTGACAAAAAGAAATAAGGCTTCTTCCGCTCATCGCTTTTATGTGATAAATATTGTAGCAAGTTTACTTGGGCCTGTCAAGGTACTCCGCATAAAATCAATAGACGCCCTGCTTGAAGAGAGTCATCATTTCCATGGTCAGGCTGGCCTTTTCCGTATCTTCCGGAATGTCCTTGCGGTCGATCCAGCCGGCCGTGGCCAATTCGCCGTGGTCGACTTTCAGCGTATCGTCGCCGTCGAGGTCGCAGAAGAAGCCAAAGAGCAGCGTATCCGTGAAGCACCAGGGCTGGCTCTTATAGAACTGCAGATTCTTGACACGGATGCCCACTTCTTCCATGACTTCCCGGTGGACCGTTTCTTCGATGGTCTCACCGACTTCGGCAAAACCGGCCAGCAAGGCGATATTCTTGTATTCCCGTCCGGCATACTTCGAGACCAGCAGTTTGTCGCCATGGCGGACGGCGACGATGACGGCCGGACAGATGCGCGGATAAATCATGGTGTGGCAGTGGTCGCAGTGTACCATGCGTTCGTTCTCGCTGTGTACCATGGGGCGGCCGCAATGGCCACAATAGATGTGGTTGCTGTACCAGTTGTGCAGGGACAGGCCGGCGATGCCGGCAAAGGCCAGGTAACGCGGCCGGGCAGCGCGCATGAAATTGATGGACACATAGGTAAAGCCGTCCCGTTCCGGCAGGGCTTCCTTCGCCAGGTAGAACTGGGCCCGGTCTTCGGCAAAGAGCCAGCGGAACTGGTCTTCTCCGATGTCGGCATAGTCGGCATGGCGGGGGTAGACGAATTCTTTATCGCCCGTCAGCCGGACCAGGACCTTGCGGCCCTGATAAGACAGCAGAATACCATCCCGCGCCAGAGGCACAGGGTGGTATTCGACATGGTACGTGTGATCGCCAATGTCTTGTATCATTCGACGAGTTTCGCTCCTTCATTGCTGCATTTCAGGATATGGCCCGTAGCGGCGATGCCGTGGTCGTTGAAGCAGTTGATCATGGCGTCCATGATCTGCACTTCCTGATCCGTCGCAAAGGCGATGAGCGTCGAACCGGAACCGCTGATGGTAGCGCCCAGGGCACCGGCTTCGACGGCCTTCTTGAGGACCAGTTCGCCGCTGGGGATGAGGCGCAGGCGGTAGGGCACGTGCAGTTTATCCTGCAGGCCATAGGCGATGCGGTCGTACTGCTTGGTGAACAGCGAAGAAACGAGGAAGCTGACGCGGCTGACGTTAAAGACGGCGCTCTGGTAGTCAATGGTCTTGGGTAGGGCCTTGCGGGCTTCTTCCGTCGAAACTTCGACTTCCGGGCTGACCGTAATGAAAGACAGGTCATCGTCGATGGGGATGGAATTGGTCAGGGTCTTGCCATCGACCATGATAGAAACGGACAGGCCGCCGTAAATGGCAGGAGCCACGTTGTCAGGATGGCCTTCCAGGACGGTCGCCATGGTCAGCATATCTTCGCGGGTCATCTTATTGCCCGTCAAGGCATTGCCGATGAGGATGCCGCCGACGAGGGCTGCCGAACTGCTTCCCAGGCCGCGGGCCGGCGGAATAGCATTGACCAGCCGCAGTGTGCCGCCCTTGGGCAGGGACTGGCGGTTCTTGATGGCCACGGCCTTCATGGCCTGTCCGACCATATTCTCATCGAAATTACGGGGCAGGGAATTGGCTCCCAAACCTTCGATTTCGACAGTGATCGTGTCTTTATCCGGTTCTTCCGTAAAATAAATGTCATTGTACAAAGTCAGCGCAATCCCGACGGCATCAAAGCCGGAGCCGACGTTAGCCGACGTGGCCGGAATCTGTGCGTGCAGCGTTTTTGTCATTTCTTACACCTCGATTACACGAATGGCATTCGCAATCTTGCGAACGCACGACAAGTCTTCGATTTTCTGGAGCGAAGCCTGGACCAGGCCTGCTGGCGATTTGTCGATGAGGATGACGATTTCAGCGATTTCTGCCGTTTCATCCTTCTGGATGAGGGAACGGATACTGATATTGTTTTCTGCCAGGACCTTGGAAACAGCCGCCAGGACGCCCGGCGCATTGTTGACGATCATGCGGATGTAGTACGGCGAGGAAATGTCGGCCTGCGGTTTGAGCTTGGCTTCGTGCCATACGTAATCCCGTTTGCCCGTCATCTTCAGGTTGCGGTGGAGGATGACGTTCATGACGTCGCTGACAACGGCACTGGCTGTCGGCAAGGAGCCGGCGCCCTGGCCGTAGAACATGACGTCGCCGACGCAGTTGCCGCGGACGCAGACGGCATTGTAAGCGCCGTCGACGTTGGCCAGCGGGTGGCCTTTGCGGATGAAGGCCGGATGGACGTTGAGGGAAATGCCGTCTTCATCCTGGCGTGCAATGGCCAGGAGCTTGATGACATAGCCCATTTCCGTGGCGTGTTCAATATCTTCTTTGCTAATGTTTTCAATGCCTTCGACATGGACGTCGTTGAAGGTCACAGCCGAGTGGAAGCCCAGCGTTGCCAGGATGGCGATCTTGCGGGCCGCATCGTAACCGCTGACGTCGTTCGTCGGGTCCGCTTCGGCATAGCCCTTTTCCTGGGCTTCCTTGAGGACGTCTTCATACGACGAGCCATAGGCGGTCATGTTGGACAAGATGAAGTTCGTCGTGCCGTTCATGATGCCGATGATTTCTTCGATGCGGTTGCTGTTGAGCGACGAATACATCGGGCGCACGATGGGGATGCCGCCGGCGACACTGGCTTCGAACTGGAAGTCCACGTTGTGCTGCTGCGATAATTTCAATAGCGGAATGCCGTAATCGGCGATGAGGTCCTTATTGGCACTGATGACGCTCTTGCCGCGCAGGAAGCACTGTTCGATGCAGTCCTTGGCAAAATCGGCGCTGCCCATGACTTCGACGACAATGTCGATTTCATCGTCGTTGATGATATCGTTGAAATCCGTCGTGAGCTGGATGGAATCAGGTAAGTCTTCCATCTTTTCGTACTTATTCAAATCGCGGATGAGGACCCGCTTGATGTTGATTTTCGTATTGAGCTGTTCTTCAATGAGCGGACCGTTCATGGCCAGTAAGTCGACAACCCCTTTTCCGACCGTACCGCAGCCTAACAAGGCAATGGAAACATTTTTCATGAGCCTACTCCCCCTTTTTTATCTTACGCTTGTCCGATGATATCGACTTTGCTGACACCGGACAGCTTTTCCAACGTTTTAATCAGTTCATCGACAGGAACGGTCATATCCTTGGTTTCGATGGACAAGCTGACATCTGCCATTCCCTGCAAGGGAATCCCCTGGTTGATGGTCAGGATACTGCCGTTATTGGCAGCGACCGTGTTGAGCACTTGCGATAATTCCCCAGGCCGGTCGAAGATCATGACCGACAAGGTGACGATTTTCCCCTGAGTCACATCGTAAAACGGGAAGACATAGTCCTTATACTTATAGTACGCACTGCGGCTCAAGTCCATCATGCGGACGGCTTCGTTGATGGTGCGCGTCTGATGATGCTTGAGGATTTCCTTGACCTTGATGGTCTTCTTGATGGCTTCGGGCAGAATGTCTTCGCGGACCAGGTAAAATTTATGGTTGCTGTCTTCTTTCACTCGGCTTCCTCCCTTTCGAGAAAATATTGATACGTCGCCATGAGGCCCGGCATGAGTTTCATCTTAGGCCGCCAGTGGAGCGTTTCGATGGCCTTGCCATTGGCCAGGGACGACCGGAAAATATCGCCCTTGCGGGCTTCTCCATAAGAAACGGCCACACCGGCATGAGAGAAATACAAGAGAATCTCTTTCAGGGCGTTGATGGTCGTCTCGATCTGGGTGCTGATGTTATAAATCCCTGACGGCACGCCGCTGTCCATAGCGGCGATATTGGCGCGGGCCACATCCTTGACGTAGACGAAGTCGCGGGACTGTTCACCGTCGCCGAAAATCGTCAGGTCCTGACCGCAGGCCAATGCTCTGGCAAAGAGGCCGACGACACCGCCTTCGCCGCCATTGCCCTGGCGTTCGCCATATACATTGGCATAGCGCAGGATGGCATAGGGCAGGCCGAACAGGCTGCCATAGAGCTGGATATACTTTTCTGCAGCCACTTTGGTCAAGCCGTAGAACGACGCCGGTGCCAGTGGTTCCGATTCGCTCAGGGGCACTTTAGGATTATCGCCATAGACGGCGGCCGACGACGAATAGATGAATTTCTGTACACCCTGACGGCGGCACTGTTCCAGGACATTAATCAGGCCGATGACGTTGAGTTCGGCATCTTCCCTGGGATGGGCCAGGGAGTAGGATACCTGGGTCTGGGCCGCTTCATGAAAGACGACGTCGAAACGGCCTTCTTCAAAGAGGGCCTGCAGGGCTGCTTCGTCGCGGATATCGCCCTCGACGAAACGGGCCTCTGTCGGAATCTGGTCCCGGCAGCCTGTACTCAGATTATCAAAGACGGTCATGTCATGGCCGTCTTCCAGCAAGGCGTCGACGAGGTGGGAACCGATGAAGCCGGCCCCGCCGGTAACTAAAATATGCAAAGTAAGACCTCCAATCCTTACGGCAGGTCACCGTAAGTAATGAGTTCAATCTGTTTGGCTTCCAGCTGCTGGCGGATAGCCGGTGACAGCAGGGCCTGGAATTCATCCTGCCAGTGATAGCCCCAGGCAAAGGACTGGCTGAGGACAGCCGTACTGCGGCCTGGATGCATCATGATTTCATGGGTCCCAAAAGGCAGTCTGTCGATGAGATAGTGCAGATTGCTTTCCGTCATGTGCCCGCCGTCGACCATGCCCCAGAAAAAGTCCGTCGTCGTAAAGTGCAGGCGCCGGACCGAGGCCATGGCTTTCTTCGACAAGTAGGTCAGGCCGTCGCGGCCGGCAATGCGCACAGGATTGGCCGACAATACCTTATAGGAATAGGCTTCCCTGGGGATGCGCAGGCGGTGGATACCGTACTTCATCATCAGCGACTGGACGATGGACCAGACCTGCGGCAGGACGTGCAGGTGCTGGTGGCTGTCCAGGTGGTCGATGGGAAGGCCCGTAGCCATGATTTTTTCCATCTGGGCGTCGAGTTCCCGGTAGACCTGACCGTAATCGAGTTTTCCCTGACAGGCCCGCTTGATGACTTCCGTATAGCTTTCCGGCAGCAGGCCGTCGGGCTGGACCAGGGTCGGCACTTCCCTGGCCGACAGGACCGTCGGCAGAGAACCGACCAGGCTGAGATGGATGCCGATGCCCAGACCGGGACATTTCCGGGCCAGGTCGACGGCCTCGTCAAAGGCCGGGCCGTTGGCCAGCAGAGACGTGCTGGTCAGGACACCTTGGTCGCAGGCTTCGATGACGGCCTGATTGACTTCTGTATGGATGCCGAAATCATCGGCATTGATGATGACTCTGTTCATCTTTCAAACTCCCCGTCCTTTCAGGACGTACTACATAATGAGCTTAATGACTATTATACATGGACAATCGTATTTTGACAATATCCTCTGCCCATTCTATTCCGCAAATTGCCGATATGCTGCTTCCTTCACTTTGCGCTGCCAATCCTTCAGGGGCGTCCCTGTCTCAGCGGCGGCAGCCCGGCAATCATCGTATTCTGCCGATATGTTGACGACCTTGCCGTCATAGCGGCAGACCTTGCAGTGCAGGTCGCGGCCATCGACGCGGACCGTCGTGATGAGCCGGTCGCAGGCCAGGCGGGTCACTGGGAAGAAGCGGACGCCAATGGACGTCGTCTCCCTGACAATGACGCCGATGAGGGTGTCGATGAGTTCCTGACGGCACAAGACGCAGAGCATAGAGGCCATGCGGCCTTTCTTCATCATCATCGGCATGGCCCAGACATCGTTGGCGCCCTGAGCCAGGATGAGGGAAAAGACGTATTCCATGTTCTGCGGGTTCATGTCATCGATATTGGCTTCCAGCTGCCATAATGTTTCCATTTCCATCACCTCAAGCGATTCATCGTATCGGCCAGGCGGCCAGCGCCGAAGCCGTTGTCGATATTGACGACGGATACGCCGGCAGCACAGCTGTTGAGCATGGCCAGGAGGGCCGACAGGCCGTGGAAATTGGCACCATATCCGATACTGGTCGGCACAGCGATGACCGGTTTGTCGACGAGGCCGCCGACGACGCTGGCCAGAGCCCCTTCCATGCCGGCGACGACGATATTTACGTTGGCCCGGCGGATATCATCGACGCGGGCCAGGAGGCGGTGGATGCCGGCGACGCCGACGTCGTAGATGCGTTCGACGCGGTTGCCCATGATTTCCGCCGTCAAGGCCGCTTCTTCAGCAATGGGGATATCGCTCGTCCCGGCGGTAATGACCGAAATGAGGCGGTCGCCATTGACGACGGTTTTATCCTTATGCTGATAGACCATACGGGCCAATTCGTCATACTGGGCAGCCGGATGGCGTCCGGCCAGGGCGTCGTAGACGGCCTTATCGGCCCGCGTGCCGATGACGTTGTCGTACTTCTCCATAAGGATGTCCAGGATCCGTACCGACTGATCGACAGTCTTGCCGGCACAGTAGACGACTTCCGGGAAGCCGCAGCGCTGCTGACGCTGCAAGTCCAGTTTGGCAAAGCCCAAATCGAGGGTTTCCTTATTTTCTTCCATAGTTACTCCTTAAAACTATTTTTTTCCCATGCCTTATATAAGACGATGCCGACCGACATGGACAGGTTCAGCGATTCCGTATCGGGACGCATGGGGATGGTCAGTACGTCATCGCAGCAGTCCAGGAAAGGACCAGGCAGGCCGTTGCCTTCGTTGCCGAAGGCCAGGATGACAGGCTGGCTGTAGTCGGCGTCGACATACGAGACGGTCCCTTCCGGAGCCGTCCCATAGACCTGGCGGTCCTCGTCGGCACAGAACTGGTCCAGCTGTTCATCGGTCACGTCCTGGACGACGGGGACCTTGAAGATAGCCCCCATGGCACTGCGGATGGTCTTGTCATTATAGACGTCGACACTGCCTTCGCTGAGCAGGACGGCGCCGGCATTGGCCGCAGCCGCCGTGCGCAGGATGGTCCCCAGATTGCCCGGGTCCTGGATGGAGCGCAGATAGAGGACGGCCTTTTCCGGCGCAATGGCCGGCAGGCTGTCGAAAGTATAGGCAAAGAAAGGCAGCATGGCCGCCAATCCCTGGGGCGTCCTGGTGTCTTTCAGCTTGTCATAGACGCTGTCGGTGACGGCATAAAAAGTCCATCCCAATTCGAGGCCTCTGGCATAGAGGGCTTCAAAGCCATCCAGGGCCCGCCCCTTTTCCGAGACGAAGCAGATGGCATCGGGAATAGCCATGGCCGCTGCGTCGGCAATGACCCGCAGGCCTTCGACGAAGACGCGCTGATGGGCCTGGCGGCCTTTCTTCTGCTTCAGGGAGCAGGCCATCTTGACCCACTGGTTGTCGCGGGACGTAATTTCGTTCATAGTACCTCCTATCTACCCGCCATGCGGATAAAAAAAGGGACCTCGCATGATAACTTTCATGCGACAGTCCCTCTCGTATAAGCCATGATTACTGCTGATCCGGCTTGTCGTCCTGATGTCCGTTATTCTTGAGCAGGCTTTCGCGGTTCTGCTGGATGCTGGACAAGGTCTTTTCCAATGTCGATTCAACGTATTTGAGGACATCGCCGGCATAGGTAATGGAGCTGTTCTTCAGCTGTTCCGACGAATCGTTGGCATTCTGGATGATCTGGTTGGCATGTTCCTGAGCCTGCCGTACCAGTTCGCTTTCTTCTGTCAATTTGGCAATATAATCCTTGGCCTGGGCGACCATGCTTTCGGCATGATGCTGGGCATCGGAAATGATCTTATCTTTTTCGGACAAGACTTTCTTGGCCTGTTCCAATTCGGCCGGCATGGATTCTTTCAAATCGTCGATGATCTGAAGGATTTCTTCTTCTTCGACCATCTTCTTATTGGTAAAAGGCATCTTCGAGGCGTTCATTACCAAACTTTCCAAATCTTCTAACAGTTTATCCGAATTCATGTATTCTCCACTCCTAAGCATTGTACTTGTCTGCAAACTTCTCTTTCAGTTTCTGTTCGACATAATCGGGAACCATATCGTCGAGCTTGCCGCCGAAGCAGGCCAGTTCGCGGATACCTGTCGAGCTGATATACGAATACTGGGTACTGGTCATGATGAAGACCGTTTCGATACGCGGTTCCACCTTCTTCATGAGCAGGGCCCGCTGGAATTCGTATTCAAAATCGCTCAGGGCGCGCAGGCCGCGGATGATGATAGTCGCACCGTGTTCGATGGCATATTCGTTGAGCAGGCCATGGAAGCTGACGACTTCGATGTTGGGAATGTGTTTTGTCGTTTCCCGCAACATCTCTTCCCGTTCTGCCATCGAGAACAAGGGCTTCTTTGACGGGTTCTCAAAGACAGCGACGATGAGCTTGTCGACAAGCTGGCTCCCCCGTTCAAAAATGTCAATGTGTCCGTTGGTGACAGGATCAAAACTGCCGGGACAAATACCGATTCGCACTTTCTAGACTCCTTCCTGACGACGGCGGATAAAGGCAATCCGCGTGTCTTTCCCATAGGATTTTTCTCTGATGACCTCATACAATGGGCTCTCCGTTATACCTTCGTTCCGGCTGTATTCCATCAGAATCAATCCTCCCGGAGCCAGCAAATCGTATTCACCTATCAAAGCGATTGTATCGTTCACCAAATTTTTGTTATACGGCGGGTCCGCAAAGATATAATCAAATTTGCGTCCCTGCAGCCGTGCCAGGGCTTTGGCCGAGTTAAGGCGCAGCACTTCGACGCAGTCTGCAAAGCCGCAAAGGGCTGCATTCTGGCGGATGAGCTGCTGCGTGTAATGGTCGATGAAGACAGCCGATGCCGCACCGCGGCTCAGCGCTTCCAGCCCGAGGGCACCCGTACCGGCAAAGATATCGAGGACAGCGGCACCGCGCAGGCCGCCGCTGTTTTCGAGGATGTTGAAGAGACTTTCCCGCGTACGGTCCAGCGTCGGCCGGGTCAGCATCCCCTTCGGGGACTTCAGGACCCGTCCTCTGGCACTGCCGGATATGATTCTCATAGGATCACCTGCTCGTACATAGTTAATTATACACGTTTTTTATTACATATCAATCTATTTTTTCTTAATTCGTTCGACCTTCAGTTCCTTGCCGTGCATGAGGCGGATAATGTTGTCTTTATGGCGCACGACGACCAGCAGGGCTGCCAGCAGGCCGAAAATCGTCAGCGGCAGAGGTTCGTTGAAAAAGAACATGGTAACGGGCACCAGGATGGCCGCTACGATGGAACCGAGGGAGACGATGCGCGTCAGGGCGACGATGACGGCCCAGACGCAGAAGACGATGAGCGTTTCCCACGGGGCCAGGAACAGGATGATGCCCAGGCCCGTGGCGACGCCTTTGCCGCCTTTGAACTTGAGGAAAATCGAGCACGAATGGCCGACGATGGCCAGCAGGCCGCCGGCGATCATGAAGTAGATCTGCGTGTCCGTACTGCCCAGGCCCGACTGGCTGGCGACCTGGCCGAGGTAGACGCCGAGCATCCCCTTGGCGACATCGCAGATGAGGACCAGCAGGCCGCCGACGGCGCCGAGGACGCGGTAGGCGTTGGTCGCCCCCGTGTTATGGCTGCCGTAGTCCCTGATATCCGTATGATACAAGGCCTTGCCGATGACCAGACCGCTTGGGAAGGACCCGGCGATATAGGCCAGTACCAGGCAGAGGATTCCGAGCATTATAAGCTTTCACCGTCCTTCTTCCCGCGCAGGATGAGCCGGATCGGCGTCCCTTCAAAGCCGAAGGTTTCGCGCAGGCGGTTTTCCAGAAAGCGCAGGTACGAGAAATGCATGAGCTGCGGTTCGTTGACAAAGAGGATGAACGTCGGCGGCTGGACCGAAGCCTGGGTCATGTAGTAAATCTTGAGCAGCTTGCCGCCCTTGGCCGGCGGCGGATTGGTCAGCTGGGCATCTTCGATGAGTTCGTTGAGGACGCTCGTCGACACGCGCATGTGTTGCTGTTCCGACACGAACTTGACCATGTCGGCCAGGCGGTTGATGCGCTGCTTGGTCAGGGCCGAAGCGAAGAGGATGGGCGCATACTGGAGGAAAGCCAGTTCGCGGCGGATGTCTTCTTCAAATTTGTGGCTCGTCTTGCTGTCCTTTTCGACGAGGTCCCACTTGTTGACGACGATGATGCAGCCCTTGCCGGCTTCATGGACGTAACCGGCGATCTTCGTATCCTGTTCGGTCACGCCTTCTGTGGCATCGATGACCAGGACGGCGATATCCGAACGGTCGACGGCGCGCAGGGCCCGGACGACGCTATAGCGTTCGACAGGCATGTCGATCTTGGCCTTGCGGCGCATACCGGCCGTATCGATGAGGACGAAATCCGTCCCTTCATAGGACCAGTGGGTATCGATGGAATCGCGCGTCGTCCCCGGCACGTTGCTGACGATGACCCGTTCCTGCCCCAGGAGGGCATTGGTCAGGGATGACTTGCCGACATTCGGCCGGCCGACGAGGGCGATGTGGATGGCTTCGTCGTCATCGTCCATGGCCGGGACTTTCTTGATGTACTTCAGGACTTCGTCGAGGAGGTCGCCGAGGTTCATCAGGTTGACAGCCGAGACGCCGATGGGGTCGCCCAGGCCGAGGCTGTAAAATTCGTAGATATTCATTTCTTGTTCGACGCTGTCGATCTTGTTGACGACCAGGATGACCGGCTTGCCGCATGAGCGGAGGAGGTGGGCGATTTCTTCATCCTGAGGCTGGACGCCGACTTTGCCGTCGACGACATAGAGGATGACGTCGGCTTCGCGGATGGCCAGTTCAGCCTGATAACGCATACTGGTAAAGATATGGTTATCTGAATCGACGAATTCGATGCCGCCCGTATCGATCATGGTGAATTCCTGGCCGAGCCATTCGGCGTCGAAATAAATGCGGTCGCGCGTCACGCCGGGAATGTCTTCGACGATGGAAATGCGCTTCTTGACAATGGCATTGAAGAGCGTCGATTTGCCGACGTTCGGACGCCCGACGACAGCGACTAAGGGTTTGTACATGGCAGAATCCTTTCTATAGACGAAAAAAGGATAACCGGTAGAGCCCGGCTATCCCCTTTTTGTGAAACCTTAGTTGTTTTCTTCTTCTTTATCCTGGTTATCGAGATAGTTGCGAACTTCCTGTTCTTCTTCATCTTTCTGAATGGCCAAGACGCTGAGAGAAATCTTTTTCTTATCCGTATCGATGCCGATGATCTTGACGTTCATGACATCGCCGATGTTGACCAGGTCTTTGACAGCAACGCCGCGTTTTTCCGTCAATTCGGAAATGTGGAGCAAGCCCTGCAATTCCGGATCGATGGCCAGGATAGCGCCGAAGGGCAGGAGCTTCTTGACTTCGCCTTTGACGATATCGCCGACTTCAAATTTTTCGATAGCAGCGATCCAGGGGTTCTTCTGGAGTGCTTTCAAGGACAAGGAAATACGGTTCCGTTCTTTATCGAATTTCTGAACGAGGACCTGGAGTTTTTCACCCGTATGGAGAACGGCATCGACAGAGCTGATGCGTTTCCAGGAAATGTCGGAAATGTGGAGCAGGCCTTCTACGCCGCCGAGATCGATGAATGCACCATAGGGCATGATCTTGACGACCGTGCCTTCGAGGACAGCGCCTTCTTCAATGTGTTTGAGGGCTTCTTCGCGTTTTGCTTCGCGTTCTGCTTCGAGGACGGCTTTGCGGGAAAGGACGAGGCGGTTCTTGTGTTCGTCGATGTCGATGACTTTGACCTGGAAGGTCTGGCCTACGAGATAGTCCAAAGATTTAACGAATTTGATATCGCCCTGGGAAAGGGGAATGAAACCACGCAGGGATTTGATGGAAACGACAAGGCCAGCCTTGTTCGTTTCTTTACCTGTACATTCGACGAGCTGGTCGTTTTCAAAAGCATCGCGGACTTCTTTCCAGTCTTCGACTTTTTTCATCTTGACGAGGGAAACGACGATAGCTCCTTCTTCTTTGATGTTGTTGGCGATTTCAACAGTCAGTTCGTCGCCGACTTTGACAAAGTCACTTGCTTTTTCCGGAGCGGGAACAGCCATTTCCTTTTTCGGCAGGATTGCTTCTGCTTTCGTACCGATGGAAACATAGGCAGCATCATCATTCACAGAAATAACCGTGCCTTTGACCACGTCACCTTTCTTTGGATTTTCTTCATAGTCATACTTGTCCAGCAATTCTTCACTCATTACTTCTGTGCCTTCAGCTTGCAAATTTTCCATAATCTTAACAACCTCCTGTATTATCCAATCCGGCGTGGAAGCGCCGGCTGTAATGCCTATATGATTCATACCACGGAACCAGGCCGTATCCAATTCGGCTGCTGTTTCGATGTGGTATGTCGGGCAATCCTGTTCACGGCATACCTGCGCGAGGCGACCTGTGTTGGCGCTGTTCTTGCCGCCAATGACGATCATGGCGTCCACATGGCCTGCCAGTTCTATCGCTGCCTGCTGACGCTGCTGCGTCGCCGTGCATATGGTCATATGCACATCGAGATGATTGGTCTTTCGTTGCAGGATAGCGGCGATACGCTTGAATTGCTCTTGAGAGAACGTCGTCTGGACGACGACTCCCATAGAATCGCAAAAGGGAATTTTTTCAGCTTCTTCTTCCCTATCTATTATAATAGCATGATTTGCCCCCCATTGTGAAATGCTAATTACTTCAGGATGGGATTTTTCTCCTACTATTATGAGTTTTTCGCCCTTTTCGACGATGTTTTTAGCGTCTTGTTGGGCCTTTTTGACGTGTGGACACGTCGCATCTATGACTTTTAGTTCTTTTTGGTCAGCCTGTTCATAGACATCCGGGCCGACTCCGTGAGAGCGTATCAGGACGACAGCCCCCTTGTCGACATCGTCCAGCGAGTCGACCGGCGATACGCCATGAGCGGCTAAACGCCCGACAACTTGCGGATTGTGGATGATGGGCCCCAGGGTATGCGTCCCCTTTTCGGCCTGCCCCGCAAGCTCGACAGCCCGGCGCACACCATAGCAAAAGCCACAGGCCGCGGCGAGAGTTACTTTCATTTTGCGTCCCCTTTATACTGATTTTGCATAGCTATGATAATATCGCGGATTTCGTCGGAAAAACCTTTGACCAAGTCGCGATCCGATGCCTTTCCCTGCGGTGCCGGGACGGGTTTGCCAAAGATGACCCGGACGGGACCGGTCTTTTTCGGCAGGAATTCGGAATTGACGATAGCTGCCGGCAGGACCGGCACCTTGGCCTTGATGGCGATTCCGGCAAAGCCTTCATGGAAAGGCCCGACTTTGCCGCCCCGCGTCCGCTTCCCTTCAGGGAAAATCCCCAGGACCTCGCCGCTCTTCAGGACCCGAAAGGACTCGATGACGGCTTTGCGGTCGATGTGGCCGCGGTGGACCGGGAAGGTGTGGACATAGCGCAGGAACCAGCCCATGAGGGGATTGCGGAACAATTCCTCTTTAGCCATGAAATGGATCAGATGGTGGCGCATGGCCGTCCCCAGCAGGAGCGGATCGAAATTGCTGGCATGATTGCAGACAACCAGGAACGGCCCCTTTTCGGGGATGTTCTCTTCACCGATGACTTCCATGCCCAGGACGCCGTAGGTAGCGACATTGAAAATCTTGCAGATCACGCCATATGTAAAGGTATGCATCAGCCTCGCTCCTTCATCAGGCCCAGGATGACGTCGGCCGTCTGCTCTAAATCGAGATCGCTGTTGTCGACGACGATGGCATCGTCGGCCTTCTTCAGCGGCGAAACGGCGCGGTGCGAATCCATATCGTCGCGGGCGGCGATACTGGCAGCGATTTCTTCATACGTCTCGCTGCCACCTTTGGCCTGGACTTCCAAATAACGGCGGCGGGCCCGGGAATCGACAGACGCCGTCAGGAAGATCTTGAGGTCTGCCTGGGGCAGGACGACAGTCCCGATATCGCGGCCGTCGAGGATGACGCCGCCTTCTTTGGCCATGGCCTGTTGTAATTTTACCAGTTTTTCCCGTACGACTGCAAGAGCCGCGACGGCAGAAACATGGGAAGATACGCGCTGGGTCCGGATGGCTTCGGTCACTTCCGTCGGTCCGACGTAGACGCGGCACAGGTCTGCCTGCGGTTCCAGGCGGATATCAATGGTATCGACGAGGTCACGGACCGCTTTTTCATCAGAAAGGTCGATGCCTTTTTCCAGGACGGCCCAAGTAAAGGCCCGGTACATGGCACCCGTATCGATATACAAGTAATGGACCCGGTTGGCCAGGACCTTGGCGACACTGCTCTTGCCCGCTCCGGCCGGCCCATCAATGGCAACCGTCAATTTTCGCATGGTATGCACTCCTTTGTAGCGGCCGCCGTTCCGGCGACGAAGCCCGTCGAAAAGGCTGCCTGCAGATTATAGCCGCCTGTAAAGGCGTCGATGTCGATGACTTCTCCGGCAAAATAGAGATTGGGGACAAGTTTCGACTCCATCATCTTGGGATTGATTTCCTTGACGGCAATGCCGCCAGCCGTGACGATGGCTTCTTCAATGGGACGCGTCCCGGTCACGGTCAGGCTCAGGGCCTTGAGGGTATCGACCAGGTCCTGCCGCTGTTCCCGGGAAATCTGGTTGACCGGACAGGCAGCGGCGATGCCGGCCTGGTCGAGGACGATGGGGATGAGCCGCTGCGGCAGGAGATCCTTCAGCCCATTGGCGGCTTCTTTGCGGATGTATTTCTCGAAATCCCGCCGCAGCCGGGCGTCGAGCTTTTCCTTGGACAAAGCCGGTTTGAGGTCGATGCGCAGCTGCATGGGAAAAACGCAGGACTTCTTATGGGCCGCCTCGGTACTGAGCATGAGGATGATCGGCCCGGACACGCCGAAATGAGTGAAGAGCATCTCGCCGAAATGAGAGGCAGCTTTCTTGCCCCGCTTCCACAGCGACGCTTCGACATTGCGCAGGGACAGGCCCGACAGGGTGTGAGGCCAGGTTTCTTCCGTCGTAAAGGGAATGAGCGACGGTTTCAGCTCCGTCACGCTGTGTCCCAGGCTGCGGGCAAAGCCGTAGCCGTCGCCTGTCGAACCGGTCACGGGATAGGACATGCCGCCCGTCGTGATGATACAGGCGTCGCCTTCGTAATTCCCCGACGCCGCACTGACGACCATGCGGCTGCCCCAGGCCTTGACGGCGTGGACGGCGTTGCTCAGATGGAGGTCGACGCCCTTCTGGCAGAGCTTGCGATAGAAGAGCTTGCGCACTTCGATGGCACTGTCCGACTGGGGGAAGATGCGGCCGCCCCGTTCCTCCTTGGTAGCCAGGCCCCAGGTATGCAATTTATCCAGCAGATCCTGATTGGTAAATTGTTCATACGCACTGTAGAGGAATTTGCCGTGGCCCGGCGTATGGGCGATGAAATCGGCCATGCTGCACGAATTGGTCAGATTGCAGCGGCCCTTGCCGGTAATGCCCATCTTCTTGCCGACGATATCATTTTTTTCAAATAAGTGTACCCTGGCCCCGGCTTCTGCCGCGGCCAGCGCAGCCATAATGCCGGCCGCACCGGCACCGATGACGAGTATTTCCTTCATAAGCACTCCTGTTTATTTATATTTGTAGAGTTCCGCCACTTCTTCGCGGGTCAGCTTGCGATAGGCCCCGCGCTTGACGCCGCTCAGGGTCAGGAAGGCGTACTGGACGCGGCGCAGGTTGTGGACCTGGTAGCCGAAGAACTCGAACATGCGGCGGACCTGGCGGTTGCGTCCTTCGTGGATGGTGATTTCCACACTGGTCAGGTTCGTCTTCGGGTCATAGCCGATATAGTAGACATCGGCCGGGGCCGTCATGCCGTCCTTCAGCTCGACGCCGTCTGCCAGGTGCTGCAGGACCGAATCGGCAATGCGCCCTTTGACCTTGACTTCATAAGTCTTGTCGACGAGGCGGCTGGGATGCATGAGGATGTTGGCCAGTTCACCGTCATTGGTCATGATCAGCAGGCCTTCCGTATTCTGGTCCAGGCGGCCGACGGCGTAGATGCGGTCCTTTTCCTTCCTGAAATAGTCCATGACCGTCGCCCGGCCCTGGTCATCGCTCGACGTGGTGATGACGCCCTTGGGCTTGTTGAACAGATAATAATGCTTCGGCTGCGCTTCCAGGGTCTTGCCGTCGACGGCAATGCGGTCCTTGTCGGGGTCGACTTTCGTCCCCAGTTCGCGGACGATGACGCCGTTGACGCGGACGCGCCCTTCTAATATCATCTTTTCCGAAGCGCGCCGCGAAGCGACACCGCAGTTACTCATCACTTTCTGTAACCGTTCTTCCATCAGTTGCATCCTCCGTAATATCTGCCGGCATGCGGCCGGCTAAATCGGCCAGGGAATCCATGCCGATACATTCTAAAAAATAAGCAGACGTGCCGTATAAAATCGGCCGCCCTGGGCTGTCCTTGCGCCCCAGTTCGACGACGAGGCCCTGCTGGACCAGCGACGTCAGGACCCGTTCTGACGAGACACCGCGCAGCTTTTCGATTTCAGCCCGCGTAATCGGCTGTTTGAAGGCGACGATGGCCAATACTTCCAGTGCCATAGAGGACAACTCCGTCGTCCCCGTCCGGACCCATTGCAGGGCATCGTGGAGGTCCGGCCGCGTGACCAGCTGAAAGCCGCCGGCGACGCGGATGAGGACGATACCCCGCCGCTGGCTGCTGAGCAGGTGCTGCAGGCGGTCTGCCGTCACTTCCGTTTCGGCCTGGGTCCAGCCCGTATGGGCGCAGATGGCCGTCACCGTCATGGGGTCGCCGCTCAGAAAGAGCAGAGCTTCCAGCAGAGCCGTAGGCTCGATGGTATCAGTTTGGCGTGTATCGTAAGGCAATGGTATTCCCATCCTCTCCTTCAGCAACAGTAGCGCACTGGCCAACTTTCAGCAGTTCCAGGACGGCCAGGAAGGTGACGACCAGTTCGACCCGGGACCGGCAGGTCCGGAATATGGCGTCGACGGCCATCGTCCCCTGGGCACGGCGCAGGGCGTACGTGACGCGGCGCATGCACTCTTCGACGCTGTAGATTTCCTTCTGTATGCGGATTTCTACGGCTGTCGGCTCGGGAAGGGCCTGGCAGACCTTGTGGAACGCCTGGTAGAGGGCCTCTGTGTCGATGTGGCCGGCAAAGCGGGCCTCATAGGGCATGGCCGTCGGCAGGCGCCCCAGCATGAGGCTGCGGGCATCCCACAACTGTCCCATAGCCTGGGACAGGGCTTTCATCTTTTTATATTCGACGAGCTGGCGGACCAGCGCTTCCTGCGGGTCTTCTTCCTCCTCTTCAGCCAGTTTCGGCTGCTTAGGCAGCAGCAGGCGCGATTTGATCTGCAACAGCGTCGCTGCCATGACGAAGAACTTGCTGGCATAATCGACATCGAATGTGTCGATGTCCGCTACGTAGGCGTTGAACTGGTCTGTAATCTCGACGATAGGTATGTTATAAATATCGACTTTGTTCTTTTCGATGAGATAGAGCAGCAGGTCCAGGGGACCTTCAAAATCCGATACTTTATACTTGTATTCTGTCATGATTCATTATAACTCATTTTCCCATGAATGTGAATTTCACTGGACTGCGAAAAGGAGCTGTCCTAAGACAGCTCCTTTCTTTTGCAAGGGACTCGTCGGCCACGGCCAACGCCGCTCACACGCTCGTTGTTTTTTGGTGCCGGGGACCGGAATCGAACCGGTACGGATATCTCTATCCGACGGATTTTAAGTCCGTTGCGTCTGCCAGTTCCGCCACCTCGGCATGACGAAAGATGAAAATATGGAGGCGGCACCCAGAATCGAACTGGGGATGAAGGTTTTGCAGACCTCTGCCTTACCGCTTGGCTATGCCGCCATATATGGAGCGGAAAACGAGACTCGAACTCGCGACCCCCACCTTGGCAAGGTGATGCTCTACCACTGAGCTACTTCCGCATTTGTGGTGCTCAGGGACGGAATTGAACCGCCGACACGGGGATTTTCAGTCCCCTGCTC
>ERZ791846.241-NODE-241-length-37036-cov-3.90219_pt1 | contig 37036 bp, 20 predicted proteins | sample MGYA00510289_ERZ791846 | MGnify/ENA primary metagenome ERZ791846 (study PRJEB30046, sample SAMN00715274) | human gut metagenome | study: EMG produced TPA metagenomics assembly of the A metagenome-wide association study of gut microbiota in type 2... | reverse complement strand
CTAATCACCTTCCTGGCCACCATTTGTGACCGCACTTCTGACAGAGATTCTTCTTTTGAGATGCACCAATCCAGCCAAAGAGTCCGTAACCTTGTTCTTCTGTTGTGACTGATGTGGAACCACAGCGTGGACAATGAACGACGTTTTGAGAAGATGATGATTGTTTCGGAATTGGCATCGGATAATTATCAGTATTAAATTCAAAATATTCAAAACCATGGTTGACACATTCAACAAAAAATTTATATGTCAAGTGCATCTTGTCATTTTTTTTCCACCAGTTAAAAGTTTTACATATTTCATGAGTAATATCTCCGCCGAAGAAACTTTTATCTCCACCAAATTCAGGAGTTTCTTTTTTTATCAATTCTGGATTTAAACAACAACGATATTGCCAAGATGCTCTTTTATAAAGTCTTTGTTTATTTTCTTCTGAAATCATATCGTATTGTTTTTTTATATTTGATATATCATATTTTGTACCATTAACTAAGACAGTATTTGTTTTTTCATTGTTAGCAAGAGGATATCCGCAATGAGGACAAGTTTTTGCTTTATCGGATACTTCTTTACTACATTCTGGACATTTAATAAGAGCCATTTATTATTTCCCCCCTTTTATGCATTATTATACACTTTACACTCGCAAATGTCATTAGGTAAAATCGGAAAACTAGCTAATGTATTTAATGCATTTAAACAAAGTCCATTTAGTAATAAAAGTGACATGATTTCTTCCTTAGCTGCTTTCGGGAATATTAATAAGGCTGCTAGTTATCTTAATAAAGTTAATTCAGATGGAGCCATTAGTAATACTGCTTCTAAAATGTTATTATATAAAGCCTATGCAGCATCCGGAATAACAAAGGAAGAAGTTGGAGAAGCACTAAATAACAATCTTGCTGGTTCTTCAAAATTTGGATTATTAGGGAATATAAAAAATGTTGGTTCAGGTATTGCAGCAGTATTTAAATCAATTGCTCCAATGATGATTCCTCTTATTATTGGTGCGGCAGGTATTAAAGCAGGAAAAATGCTTTGGGATAATGTACTCACTGATAATGCAGCACAAAAGAATCTACAAGAATCAGTACAGAAATATAAAACTGAAAAATCAGATCTTGATAACCTTCAGTCACAAAAAGAAACAAATAAACAACGTGTTTATGAATTAAGAGCTAAAAGCAATCGTACTTCCGCTGAAGATAACGAATTAAATAATTTACTTAATGAGGATTCTATTTTAGATACACAAATAGGATTAAAAAAAAGAACCGTTACTTCCGCTCAGAAACAGCAGGCTCTTGATGCAAAAAAAGCTTTAGAAAAGCGAACCTTCCAAGGAGAACTTTTTAGCAAATCACCATATCCAGTATATCAAGATACGAATATTGGATATGCCCAGAAATTAATGAGTGGGCTTGAGGATGAAAAACAAGCTAGAAAAGATGTCCTTAATAATAAAGAATGGTCATCAGAACGAAAAGAAGCTGAATTAAAAGCGAAAGATAAAACAATCGCATCATATGAAACTGAACTTGCTGATGTTATGTCAGATATCTCAAGTAATGCACAGGATCTTTATGATGAAGATGGAAATTTGATTGACAAGAAAAACACACAAGATCTTGCAAACAATATCAATGATTTATTTAAAGCGTATTCTATGTTAACCAATTCTTCTGATTATGTTTCAGATAAAATGGATAATATTTTTGCTTTAAGTAAGTTTTCCAATTTAAAAGATAAATTAATCGAAGCTGGAAAATCTGGTGGAACGGATGCTATTAAGGATTTAATTAGTCAAACTAAAGATCTTGATGAAGCTATGAGCAATGCTGGAATTGATGCGGATGATTTGGCAGATGGAATTATGGCGATAGCTGATCCTGATGCTAAAAATCTTGAAGGTATTAAGGATAATCTTAAAGATATTTTTGGCAAAAAATATAGCTTCTTTAAAGATAAAAACGACGAAGATATTGAAGGATTCTGGGATTATCTTCAGGATAATAATCTTAACCCAGAAAAAATGAAATGGGGTAAAAAAGATATCTCTGATAATTGGGAAGATTATCTTAATTTTAAAAAATCTACCGAAATTGTTGATGACACGACTTTTGCTTCTCGTTTCAAGAACTCTGCTGAAGATACAGCAACAGATCTTGATACCATAACAGACAATTTTCAGACAGATATGTCAAATATCAAGTCTTCAATGGATTCTATCAAATCCGGTACATTCCAGAATTCAGATATTACTGACCTTATTCAGCAGTTTCCAGAACTTGCTACAGAGACCGATAATCTACAACAGGGATTACAGAACTTGGCGTTTGATAAGGCAAGCAATGCTATCGGTAAAATCAGAGATTCTGTAAAAGATGTAACTGATCCGAAAGAACTTGCTGCAGCTGATAAATATGTACAGAGTATTATGGATACAATGGATCTGAGCGGATTTGATATGAGCAATGCTAAGTCTGCAATTCTTGGGAATTTAACAAAGAATTTAGCAGACAAACATATGGCCTCTGTTACAACACCAAACCTTGTAAATCAGTTAATGTCAGAATATGGAAATGATGAAATTGCAGTTCAAGCAATTATGAAATTGTCACTTGATCCATCAATGGCAAATGCAGATATCGAAACCTGGAAAGCAAAAATTGAAGATACTAAAGTACAGATTCAGTTGGATACTTCAGCTAAAAATCTGGATAATCTCTCAAAAGAACTGACTCGTCTTCAGACTGATGCTTCCGATCAGCAGACAAGACTGAATAATAAATCTGCTTATAATATGAAAGCTACTGCTTCAGATTACACCAATTTAATTGAAAATGGTGACAAACAGATTGAGAATCTTAATAATCAGATTCAGGAATATCAGAATAGTATCGATGCTTTGAAAAATAGTAAAGGTTTATCTCCTCTTTCTGATGAAGATAACGAACAGATCAAGCAGTGGCAAGATCAGATTCAAGCTTCTCAGATGTCTATTGAAAACATGAAGGCTTCTCAGGCTGATTGGACAAAAACAGCATTTAATCTTCCTGTAACTGATATGCAGAACACTGTTACTGCTCTTACATCAGCTATTAGCGAAATGCAGACAGAAACAGGACTCACATCTGATACAATGGATAGTCTTAGAACACAATTCAGTGATCTAAAAGATGCTCATGTTGATAATGTATTCGATCGCACTGCAAAAGGTTTGAAAATCAACACAGAAAGAATGAAGGATTATCTGGAACAGCAGAATGAATTCATGAATTCTGATTTTGCTAATAGAATCAAGAATTATCAGAATGAATTAGCAAAAGGTAATGAAAAATATACTGCTGCTGGATTAGAAGATCTTAAGAATCTTCAAGCACAGTATTTTGCTCAGTATCAGGAAGCTGCAAAACAGTTTTCTAACTTCCAGGCAATGGTTAATGCTGACAATCTTGCTACAGAAGGCAATGAGTATACTACAGCACAAAATTATCTTAAGAATGCAAAAGATCTGTATGATAAAGGTTTAGTTGGTACTCCTCAGTTCAAAGCAGCTGCAAAATATTTCTCTCAAAATGGTTTTGAAGATGCTGATAATTTTATTGAGAATTACAACAAACTTAAGAATTATTATACTGACGATGCTTCCGGTCCAAAGAGATTTTTAGATGATCTTGAGGCTAAGGGATTAGCCACTTATCAGACTCTTGAAGATGGAAGTAAGCAATGGATGTACTCTTTCACTGATACTCAAGATGCAGCCGATGCTATGGGTATGAGTCTTGAATCCTTCCAATCTATGTTCGGTAGATTAGGCGATTACGGATTTACTAATAATTTCGTATCTTCTCTCGAAGAAGGTGCTCTGAAGACTGATGAAATTAATGATAAGCTTGTAGCAGCCCAAGAGAAATATGCTAAAATGAAAGCTCGTGGTGCAACTCAATCCGCTCTGGATGATCAGCAAGCTGTTATTGATGATTTAGAATCTCAGCAGCAAGGCATCGTACAAGCTACATCTGATTATGCATCAGGTGCTGCCGGTCGAAAAGTTCAAGATCTGAAAGAGGCCAAAAGCGTTATTGATGATTTTTCTGCCAAATTAAAAGAAGTAGGTGAAGACTCTGACTTAGGTAGAGCATATATTGATACAATTCAAAAATATGCTGACGAAAACGGAATCAAGCTTAATAATTTTGAAGTAGATGAAGCTTCATACAATCAAATGCTTGAAAGTTACGAATCTAAAGCCAGAGGCTCACAAATCAAACACTTCCAGGATGTTAACGAAGGCATTGAAAGTGGTAACACCGGAGATTACTCTGATTCTGATGTTGAATTGATTACTAAAATTAAAGATGCTCAGGAACAGAGAAGTGAATCATTACAGAATGTCATTGACGCTGTTAATTCATTGGATAAAGATCAATGGAACGAAGCAAACCAGATCGAATTAGGCAACGGAGCTTATGAATCTGAAGATCAGGGTATTCGTAATGTTGAAGATGCTCTTCAGGGACTTTCAGATCAGTTTGGATTAACAAAAGAACAGGCGACTGCTCTTTTACCAGCTCTTGAAGCTTTAGGTGTTGTTAATATCGACCCTAATGTTGATATGACCGGGCTTGATGAACTGGATCAAGCTACTCAGGATGGAATGGCTTCATTACGTCAGATGCAAGCAGATGGGAATATTAAACTTTCATTTGATGTTGATAGTAGTACAGAAGGATTATCTGTAGATAAATTACAATCACAAATTAGTGAATTAGAGCATATTAAAGTCAATTTTGATGTAGATTCTTCTGAATACAAAGCAATTCAATCTATGATTGATCAGCGTGATATGCAAATGCATGTTCAGATTGCAGTTGATAAAACCGGAGATATAGATAAGTTACTATCTCTTAAAGATGAAGAGTTAGCTCAAAAAGCTGAATTAGATGTAGATGTTAATACTGAAGAAGGTAAAGCTAAGATTGATGAACTACGCTCAAGCCTTGAATCTTTATCAGGAGATAGTCCTGCTATATCAGTTAAAATTGACGAAACTCAATTCCAAGCATTAACCAAAGAACAACAAGGTCAAGGAACTGTAACTTTCAAACCAGAACACAGTGAGGTAGACGCTTATTTAGCCGAAGAAAAAGAAAGCGAAGGAAAAGTAAAATGGTCTAATGAGACAGGTTTAGTGGATGTTTATGCTGCTACCGAACATTATGCTCATGGTACTGTTCATTGGGGAAATGATATTTCTGCGGTTAAAACTTCGTTTACTGCTACCGGAACTGTTAATTGGACAAATACTGCACCTCCTGCGGGAAAATCAGTTCCAGCCACAGGTACATTTAAGGCTTCTGCTACTGGCAGCGCTTATAATGTATTAAATATGATACCTGCGCACGCGCAAGGAACAAATGTAGCTATTGATCAAGATGGACCATCACTTGTTAACGAAGTGGGTATTAACGGTCATTCTGAATCAATTGTTCGTGACGGAATATGGTCTCTTATTCCTGGTGGTGCTCATATAGAGAACCTAAAAAAAGGGGATATTATCTTCTCTGCCACTCAAACTGATGCTTTACTTAAACATGGGGCTATTCAAGGACATGCCAGAGCTTATGCACAAGGCACTGTAAGTAATACTGGAATTATGAGAGCTTATGCTAGAGCTGGTAATGGATCAGGTGCGTTCCAAGGTGGAGCTGCTTCTGTTAAACCTGCCGGATCTGGTAACTCTGGATCATCTAATCTTCAACATGCAATTGAAGATAACACAGATGCACTATCAAATAACAGTGATACAACAAGTTCATCAGCTGATAAAGTAGATGAAGCACTTGAAAATGCAATCAAAAAGCTAAAAGATAATGCTATGGATTGGATTGAAGTTGCTATGGATCGTTTAGGCCGTATCACTTCAAAATATACTGATTATGCTGAAAGCGATTATAGTCATTATACCAGATCTCAGAAATATTATGATAAGGCGATTGCAAGTACTGATAAAGAAATTAAAGCTGCTAAGGAAGGCGCTGCCAAATATAAAGCACAAGCTGAAAAAGTTGCTGCTGATTCAGAAGTAAGTAAATATCTTACAGCCGCACTGAAAAAGAAAGTTCAGGATGGCACTATTGATGTAGAATCATTATCTGCTAATCAAAAAGCTGCCGTAGAAGCATATAAAGAATATTACGATAAATATCTTGATGCCACTCAGACTTATAGAGAAAAGAAAGTTCAGAGACTTGATCTTGCTAAAGCTAAGGTTGACAACGTTTACGATTCTTATGATGTAATCGTAGGAAAACGTGAAGCGGCAGAAAACTATTGGAATGCAAAAGCTGAAAACCGTGTTGCGCATGGTAAGAATCAAAAAGTAGGTTCTATATATTATAAGGATCTTCAAAAGCAAGTAACCTATGCCAAAAGTCAGAAAAGCCTGATGAGTTCGGAAGAGAAAAAAGTTCGGAAACGTATGGCTGAATACTTAAAAGTAAATGGTCGTAACGTTAAAGATAAAGCTTATCAGGAAATGAAAAAACAGCTTATTGAACTTCAAACATCTGAAGTTGAAATGGATACTCATATTCAAGAACTTAATCAGACAATTCAGGATACACGTGAGAACATAAAACAATGGGCGGTTGATCGTTGGGAAAGAGCTGGCGCTAAACAGGATGCTATCATTAATTATAAATTAGTGACAGATAAAGCGGATCGCCAGATTCAGGAAAAGGATTATACTGAACGTATTAAAACTGCTAATCGTGAAATTCTTGCTCTTGACAATCTGAGAAAAGAAAAGGCTGAATATTATGATGTACATTTCAGCAGCATGAATAATGAAGAAGCTCAGAAATATCTTGAGGAACTTGCTCAGATTGATGAACAAATCATGAGTCTTGCTTCTGATGTAGAAGAATTCAAAAATAAGATTATGGAACTTCGTTGGAAACCGTTCGACGACCTTCAGAATGATCTTTCTAATCTTGTTGCTGAATATCAGAATGCTCAGAAGTTACTTGGTGATTCCGATAGTTTCTATAATGACGACGGTTCATTTACAACAAATGGACTTACTAACATTCTTCTTACTCAAGAATCTATTGACACTACAAAAGATAAAATAGCAAATTATCGTGTAGCATTAGATAAACTTGATGAACAATACAAGAATGGTTGTTATAGTGCTGAGGAATACAAAGCCAAACAGCAGGATCTTCTTAAGAGCTTACAGCAGGAATCTGCTACTCTTGCTGATCTGAAACAGAATCTTCTTGATATGTATACCACTCAGGTTACAAAAGAGAATGATCTGCTTCAGGAGAATATCGATAAACGTAAAGAAGCTCTTGATGCTAAAGAGAAATATTACGATTACGATAAGACTCTGAAGAAGAAAACCAAGGATATCAATACACTTAAGGCACAGATTGCTGCTTTAGAAGGAACATCAAACGCCGCTTCTAAGGCACGTCTTGAGAAATTACGTGCTGAACTTGCTGACGCTGAGGATGACATGGCTGATACAATGCATCAACATGAAGTTGATATGAAAAATACCGGTTATGAAAACTTCTCAAATGAAGCAAATAAAGCATTGGATAATACTCTTGATGCTGTAAAGAAGAATGCTGCATTCCAAGAAGCCATTATCGGTAATATGCTCGATACTGTAACTGCCGATTATGACAGTACATATAATCATTTGCATGATGTAATGGATCAATACGGAATGAAAGTTTCTCAAGTATTTGATGCAAACATATCAAAAGTAGCTGATTTTAACAGAGAAGCTGGCAAAGCAGCTGATATTGTTAATAAAATTAATACTTCTTATGTTCCCGGCACCGGAAATACTAAAGCTGATGCGGCTGTAAAGAATGATATAAATCGAAATAATGGATCAGATAATGCTGGTAATGAAAAACCTGGTACAATAACTGGCGAAGTAAATTATAGCTTAAAACTGAATGCGTCAACGATTTATTTGACATACAGTCATTTAAAATATTCATTGAAAGCTACATGGTTACCACGTAAGGCAGATCATCCTGATCTTGTATGGAAAAGTTCGGATGAATCTGTTGCAAAGGTTTCTTCTGATGGTACAGTTCGTGGAGTAGCTGCGCCACTTGATAAAAACGGATTAATGTCACGAAATGAATCTAAAACTATGAGTTGCGTTATTACTGTTAGTAGCGCCGGAAATATCGCTACTCCTGCTCAATGTACAGTATATGTTATGCCGGATAGACATTATGATGAAATCAAGAAATATGCTGATAAAGTAGGTATTGATACTTCCAAGGAAGGTAATAATCTGAGAGAAGCTATGGCATATGCTTACAAAAATGGAGCAACATCTAGTAGTATGTCAAGTACTGCTGTCGAAGGCTTTAAAAAGGCTTACCTGAAAGACTGGTTTACTGGTCTTCCAAATCGTCCAAATAATGCAACTGATATACCTTCAGGAGTTAGCCAATTAGTTGGTTACTTCAATTCTAAAGGTAAAAAAGTCGGACCTAAAGAGATGCAGCAATTAGCTGATATTCTCGAAATCAAAACTCCAGGAGTTGCTAAGTATGATTCTTGGGGAAAAGATCTTAAAAATAAGATTCTGAAAGCATACAAAGCTTACGGATTCTCAAAAGGTGGTGTTGTACGTAATGGTATTCCTGCCAGCATACTTGATATGATTGGTGGAGATGCTTTAATACCACGCGGAGATTCTGTACTAATTGGTGCAAATCCTGGTGAAACCGTCCTTACCAAAGAATTTACGGATCAGCTGAAGCCTACTGTGGCTACACTGAACGCATTCAATGAAATGATGGCGAAACCACTTACTCCTATTCTTCCTTCATCTAGTGGTGATACGAATGTAAATAGCGAGTGTAACATTACAATTAATGTCGATAGTATCAACAATGAGCAGGATATTAAGAAACTTGCTTATCAGATTGGTGATATTATTACCGAACGTAACAAGCGTGACTGGAAAAAAGTACGCTGATTTAAAAGGGCTGTCTTATAGGCAGCTCTTTTAATATAAAAAAAATATGAAAGAGGTGAGAAAATGTTACAATTTGAATTTAATGGACATACTTCTGATGAGTACGGATTGATCGTAACTCAGATTGAGGAAAATGATGAACTTATCAACCGCTCTCTCCAACTGGGTGATAAAAATAAATACAGACCAAAAGAAAATCATTTTGGCACTGTTTATGAGGACAACTACTCATTTAAGATGGGAGTAATGAGAAATCCTTGCAGAAACAGAAATGTTATTCCAGATTTGGCAAATGGAATAGTAAAATACGACAGCACTTATACTCCTTATATTGAAAATGGAATTTTGAAGTTTCCAATGGGATATATAGCAGATATTAAGAATGGAATTATTATTCCTAACAATTCTGATTATCTGACATCTAATAATATTAGAATGATAAATGCATGGCTCACATCTCCTCAGTATCCTAAGTTATTAAGATTTTTAGATAATGATTACTTTTCTGAAGAGATTGAATTTTTCGCTACTATTACAGAAGTATCCACTGAACATGCATCTCTTCCATATGAATTAACATATACAGTAACGTGTGATAGTCCATGGGGATATACACCTCTTATTGTATGTAAAGCAACGTCCTCTTCTACTCTAACAAAAAAATGTTCTATATCAAATAATTCTGACTGTCTGGAAGATTATGTATATCCAGTAATCAAAGTTTCTCCAAAAAGTCATGGAACAATCACCATAAAAAATACATCTGATAATAATGGCACAATGAAAATTAACGCATTGAAAAATGATGATTTCTATATAGACTGTCAAAAACTTAAAATTTATGATATCACAAATTCAATCGTATCATTTGAAGATCTTGGCATTGAAGATATAGACGATATCTACTGGCCAAGACTTGCATATGGTGAAAATATATTCGAATTTACAGGAGACGCGACATTCGAAATATCATATAGAGAACCACGAAAGGTTGGTGCCTTTGCATGAGAATGATACATAATTATGATAAGTACGGAAATACAGAGTCTTCTATTATTTATCTGGCAAAACCTGGAAAACGACTATATTGTGCTCTTGGCGGTATTGAAACTTCTTCAGTCTCTGTTAAATTGAGAACTAATAACACTGCCGAGCTTACATTTACAATAGATAAATATGTAGATGGCGAAGAATCTTCTGGTTATGAAGATATCGATGAAATGATGGAACTGTATTGTGACGGAATTTGGTACAAAATTATGGATCCTCCAGAAGAAACAAATAATGGCATGCAGTGTACTAAAAATATTACTGCAGAATCATATGAAATATCTCTCACTCAATATAAGCTGAAAAACTTTAAAATCAACATGGGTGAAGAAGATTCATATGAAATGATGTATCAAAAAAATCATGATACAAGTAAATTCTATCAAATCAAATTTTATGATCCAGATAATGAGGACTTAAGCTTTCTTCATTTGGTATTAAAGCATGGAGATGTTCCGGGTTGGAAAATTGGATATGTAGATAATGTTACCTTAGACGATGATGGCATTTTACTTCCAAATGAAATATGTAATTTTGATGTTGATGATCAAAATGTGTACTCTCTTCTGACACAGGAGGCTGCTCCTGCATATAAATGTGTGTTTGAATTTGATACCGTTAATATGACTATTAATGTATATAAACCGGATAGCTTAGGCAAGGACACAAATGTTGTTCTTGGATTCCGTAATATCCAAGACAGTGTAACAATTTCACGAGATGACAGTTTAGTTACTCAGTTCTATGTTGATGGACTTGATGATTATAATATTGATCTGGCGAATTTTGGTGATTCTGTAATTACAGACTTATCCTATTTTTGCTGTGAACCATATATGAATGCTATTCTACAGGAAAAATATACAGCTTGGCAGGACTATAGAGAATCACGTAGAGATGAATATTGCGATTTATCTCGTGAATATAATAAGAATCTTGATGTGCTTTCGGAGTTGACAAACAGAGTTCCTGTTGACACTGCACAGACAAACTGGTTTGGACAAAAAGTTGATGATCTGAAAGATGCATATGATTCTAATATGGCTATTATTAAAGGATTAGAATCTATTCATGTCGATGAAGAGAAGAATTTTGATCTTGATGACTTAAAGAATTCTTCTGACTGGCCTCTGTATGAATCAATCATGAACTACACTCTCCCGGCTATTGTAGCTGCGTTACAGGCTCAGGGCGAGACTGTAGATGGGTTCGGTAAGGGAAATATCATCTCATGTGTAAACCCTGTTGTATTGGGTCAGGACTGGTACATGGTAGGTTCTGGTACTTCTTCTTTCAAAACAGTACAAATTGACGACGCTCCTGCTTATGGTATTACTCGTGGCGTTCAGGTAACTGGAACAGATGGTGGAATTTATCAGCACAATATTAGTGTCGAACCATCTCAGAGATATACTCTTAGCTGTTTTGTTAAAGGATCTGGAACATTTTATCTCGGATATAATAATACTGGAGAAGACAGAAAAAACATTTCATACAGTATTACTTCTTCTTGGACAAGAGTTTACACTTCTTTTAATCTCTCGTCTCATCTGATTGATGTAGCATTTACTGGTACATCTGATTTCACAATTTGTGGTATGCAATTAGAAATGGGTGATGCTCCTTCTCAGTTTGGATATTTTACTCAGTCTGAGAGTATAATGAAAGCTTATGAAACCGATTGGAAACTCTATGGTATCGCAGAGCTTAAGATTAAAATTGCAACGTATGATGCATGTATCAAGGAATTAAAGAAAAATGGATATGCAGATGGATACAATCCTCTCTCTGGATATGAAGAAGCATATTTTACACAAATGCATCAGAAATATCTCGACTATTTAAATCTGAAGGAACAGGCTGAAGCTGCACTGGCAGAACGTCAGGCAGAATATGATGCAGCTAAAAAACCAGAAATTCAGGAAAAAAGAAATCAAATTGCGAAAGATGTTTTGATGGAGAATTTTGGTAAAGTACAAGATAAATATCCGGCTTTTACTGAGAAAGAAACATATATAATCAAGAGTTTATATAATCAGGCAACATATACCAATGAAAATATTATCATTACTACTCTTGACAGTACATCTGATGCTGTAGATAAAGCTATTACTTTATATAAGGACGCAATGGAGGAATTGTATATAGAATCTCATCCACAGTATATTTATACGGATGATATTGATAATATCTACGCTCTTCCGGATTTTAAAGAATATCATGAACAATTGGCTGTAAATGACTTTGTTCGTTTAGGATTATCTGATACACGATATGTAAAATTACGTGTGGTAGAAATCGATTATAATCCTTGTGATATGGATGAATCTATGGAAGTTACATTCTCCAATATGGTTCAGTATAAATCGAAACTGACAAATGATAATGAATTCTTAACAAATGCATTAAATCAGACATCTGACAGAACCGGTGGTCGTGTTAATTCAGTCAACAAATCTACTACTTCTGACTATGTAATCACTTCTGATGCTATTAAGCAGATTTTCTCAAATCCTCTCTTCAATTCAATGTTAGGTGGAGCTACTACCGGAGGAACTGGATCAGGAGGCACTATTACTGCTGATATGATCGTTGCAGAGCTTGTCAAAGCAAAAGAAGGTGTATTTGATAAACTTACTGTTGATACAGCTTTTATGAAATATCTTGATGTGAAGCTTGTGTCCGCAGATACTATTACTACTCGTATTCTTAATGCTGAACAAGCCAATATTGAAAAACTATCTGCTAAGATTATTGAATCCAATCAAATTTCAGCAGATATGGCAAATATCAAGAATCTTGTTTCAGGCAAAGCTGGTATTGGAGAATTACAAGCTATTCATCTTACTGCTCAGAATGTGACTATTGACCAGGCAGTTATTACTGACCTTATTGCTAAGAGAATAGCTGTTGGTGATCTTATGGCACAGAATGCTCTTGCTAATCAGATCGTGCTTATCTCTAAGGATAATAAACCTACTATCGCATTTCAGGAAAGTACACAGCAGTTTTATGATTCTACAGGAAATGTTCGTGTTCAGATTGGTATGGATGGTAATGGAGACTTTAACTTTATTGTCAGAAATGGTGATAAAGCTGCGTTATTTGATGAAAACGGTATTACTCAGACAGGTATTCCAGACAATACTATTATCAATGATATGATTGATAATGCCACAATTACTAAGGATAAACTCGGATTCCAGATAATTGAACCGAATGAGCAAGGCGGCATTGATATCACTAATATTTATGACGGTAAAGGAAATCAGTGGTGGGGAATTGAAAAAACATCTATTACTGATGATTATACAAAACAGATCAAAAATGTTACTGATACTCTTACCGGAGAAATTGAGCAGAAAGTAAGTAATACTCAATATCTTAAAGATCAGGAAGCTATTCAGACAGAGTTCTCAGAAGTAAAACAGGATGTATCAGGTATTACTTCTACCGTAAGCTCTATGAGAACAGATCTTTCTGAAGCACAGGAAAAGATTACGGCTAACTCCTCTTCTATTACTCAGAATGCAGATAGTATTTCATTTATGGTTACTGGTACAAGAGAATCTGGATTCAAACTGACACCAGATTTTATTAGTATGGTTTCTGACAATATCAGTATTAAAGCTGAAAATGTTAAGATTGATTCTATTATTGAAGCTATGAATAGCAGCATTGATTCAAGTACAACAAGAATCAATGGTGGTATTATTGATACTTCCACAGTAAATGCTATGCTTATTGCCGCACAGACTCTTAGATCAAAAAACTTCAAAGATACTTCCGTCGTAGACGGTATCTACGCTCAAGAAGGTCTTGAAATCAATATGGAAACCGGAGCTATGAAAGCAAAGAATTTTGCTATTGATGACTCAGGTAATGCACATTTTAAGGGTAATGGAGAGTTTGAAGGCAAGATTACTGCTTCTTCTGGTCATATTGGTGGTACAAATGGTTTTGTTATTGAGGCAGGCAAACTGTATTCCGGAATGAACGCTTTTAATTCTGACTCTGCAGGTGTATATCTTGGCACTGATGGAATTGCTCTTGGTGGTGGAAAATTTACTGTTGATAAAAATGGTAATCTTACTGCTAAGTCTGGAACATTTACAGGAAAAGTTGAAGCTAATGACGGATATATTGGTGGTTGGTCTATTTCTGGAAACTCTCTGACGGCTAGAAACGGTACGATATCAATAAATCCTGACCAGTTAAAATATGGAAATAATTTCAATGTTGATTCGGCTGGAAATCTAACAGCTACTAACGCTACCATTTCAGGTGAAGTCAATGCTACTACTGGCACCTTTAATAATGGTACTTTTAATAATGTAGATATTGAGTCTGGTCAAATTGGCGGATTATCAATAGCTAATGGTACTATCACTGGCGAAAACCTCTCAATTACATCTGACGGAAGAATCAGTGCTACAAATGCTTCTATTAGCGGCGCAATTACAGCGACATCACTTACACTTGGCTCCGGAGTTACAATTGGTGTTTCAAAAGTAAGTGGTTTGGCAGATGTTGCAACAAGTGGTGATTATAACGATTTGGAGAATAAACCTGATATTCCAAGTGATATGGAATTCTACATAAAGAAAGATGGTACTGTCGGTTCTGAACCAAGTGAGGGTGCCACAGGATTTAAAGTTTCTACAAATGGTTTGTTGCAGGCGAGTAATGCTATTATTTATGGTGAAATCGTAGCATCATCTGGTAAGATCGGTGGGTTTAATATATCTACTATAGCTAATAATAACGACCACGCTTATAAAAATACATTGTATCGTATCATAAATGGGAGTGATGGATATGATTATCAAGCAGGAATCAAAGGAGATTCTGACTCAAATACAACTATCGAGGCGGCATTTTACGTGCGTAAAAAATTAAGAAGCGAAAAATGGGGAGATTCCACTATTCCGTTTTTTGTAAGAAATGATGGGTATGTATATTGCGAAGATATGACAATTGGAAACTCATTATATGCTACAGGAGAGTTAAGTACAAAATATGATAATTTAACATCTAAATTTAAAATTATTACCGCTGCGACAGATAGTGTTTATTTTGGGTTATTAAATGATACTATCAAATCAAAGATTGCGTGTCATACAAAAGGTATGTTATATGAATTTGGTGTAGACAGACCATTTTCTATTGTTAAAGATGGAAATCTAACATATTCAATAAAAAAGCAAGGAGGTATTAATGTTGATTTAGGTGCTTCAGGTGTGAATTATAGATATAGAAATTTGTATATCGAAAAAATTATTTTTCCTGATAACTCATCTATGACAACAGCAAAGACAAGTGGTGATAATGCTACTGATACTTCTGGATTAAAATTGAATACTATTCGTATTGGTTCTACTGGTAATGGAGTTGGTATGGGCGGCGGAAAAGAATACAATGTATACAGTGATAAGGCTTGGGGAAGCACTCTTCCTATTACATGTGCTACTATTGGCGCAGCTTTAAGCGAACATACTCATTCTGAGTATGTTTCAACATCAGGCAATTCAACGAGTTCTCCTATAACAGGTACATTATATATGGCAAACAATAAAGGCTGGGATATGTTAAATACTTCTGGAAATCCTGTTACGGGTATTTATTGTAACCCAAGTAATCAGGTTGTTGTTGGAGATAACCAAAATGCTGCGTCCACTTTAATTCGAGGAAAAACCATTCAATTAGGAAATACTTCTGGTAGTATTATATTTTTCCCATTGAAACCAGATTCAGGAACAAAGTATTTAACTATTAATACAAAAGGAGAATTAGGAACTTCTAGCGGAGGTGGATCTGTTACATTAAAAATTGGAGGAAGCACAACTACTTCCACTGACTTCTCAAGCTATAATTTAGCAACACAAGATTGGGTTAATGGAAAAGGATATTTAACTCAGCATCAATCTCTTTATGGATATGCTACTCAAAGTTGGGTAACAAGCAATTTTGCAGCTAAAGACTCTGGCGGTGGAGGAAATAATTTTTCTAAAAGTTCAATTGATACATTGTATAATCAATCGTCGTCAAGTTACTCTGTAAGCATTAGAAATAATGGCACAGCAAAAATCTTTGCTCCAAATTCAGATAGCGCAACACGACTTGGATACACTGGATATAAATGGAAAACTATTCATTGTCAGTCATCTACTATAGATACATCTGATGAACATTTAAAAACAAATTTACATTCTATTGGAAGTATAAATCATATAGAAGACGTGTATATGCATTTAAATCCTATTGTATATCAATTTAAAAATTTTGATAGTGAAGATGACCATGATAGATGTCACTTTGGATTTGGTGCTAGAGAAACAGAAAAAATATTTAACGATTATAATATTAATGCTTCTGATTATGGTATATTGTGTAAAGGTCAATTAGATAAACCTAACAAAGCCGGAGACATGGTTGAATACGCTTTTAGATATGGAGAATTTGTCTCTTTAAATACATTTATGACACAAAAAGCCCATCACCGTATAGACTCTCTCGAAGAGCAAAACAGTTCTCTCATCTCAGAAAATCAATCCCTCAAGAACGAAATTCTTATGCTCCAGGGACAACTATCTCTTATAAATCAACGATTACAAAAATTGGAGGAAAAGGCATGTTAAAAATTAGTGAAACAAGAAATGTATCCGGTCAGGTTATGATCGGTTCTGATGAAAACGAGAAACAGGTTGCTTATCTTAATGCTTCTGTTAGCAAGGATGGCAATGTAAACATCAACAAATCTATTCAAGATAGCGAAGCATTTAAAACAAATAAAGAAGCTGTACTGAAAGATTTTACAGAGTTTGAAACATACGTATATGGAATTATTCCTGAATAAATAAAAGGCCTGAGCAATCAGGTCTTTTATTATGCAAAGAAGGTGAAATATTTGACCAGTCGAGAATATGAACTTGAATTAAAGAAAATCAAAGCAAAAAATCGACAGATTGAAATGAAACGAAATCTGAAGGCGGCAAAAGTTAAAAGATTCAATATTCCAAGAGTCTCTACAAGTAAATTAATACTTATCGCTGTACTTTTACTTAATCTACAGATTATTCATTTTGTAGAAAAAGCAATCATGACCTATGGAGATTTATCTGCTCTTTACGCTCTCATTGCTATTCCAGCAACACTCGTCCCTACAGTTTGGGCTTATTATGCAAAGGCTCGTGCAGAAAACTGCACAGGAGGCATTACTTATGATTCCGCAATGGAACAACTTAGACAGCAGGACTCTTCAGATGATGAAGCAGTCGGTTAGGAGGAAAAATTATGGATATTAAACAGGGTATTCAGGACGTATTATATCTGATCATTACTGGTATTCTCCCACTTCTTATTACATATGGAGTCCTTTTTCTTAAAGTAAAGATCAAGGAACAGGAGAAACAGCTTGAGAATGATCAGCTCGTAAAATATATTGATGCTGCTACTGATGCTATCAGTAAAGCTGTACTTACAGTAAATCAGACGTATGTAGATTCATTGAAGAAACAAGGTAAGTTTGATGAAGCGGCGGCTAAAACAGCAAAACAGATGGCGATTGATAAAGCTAAGGCTCTTATTACGGAGAATTCAAAAAAAGCCATCGAAACATTGTATTCTGACTTTGAAGCATATCTCAATGATGCTATAGAAGAACTTGTCAGAGAAAATAAATTTACAGTTTAAATAAAAAGGAGAACAAGGATTATGAAGAAAACTATCGTAAATGCAGACGTTGTGGCTATGTATAAAACATTAAATACTATGAAAAGTCGTTCAGATATTGTGCCAGGAGATGTTGACGTATTCTGGGCTAATACAATGAATCTGAAAACATTAAAAGCGCAGGCAGATAAGATTGCTGAGTTCGAACAGGAGCTTATTAACTCCTTTTTTACAGAAGAAAACTCTCATGTTGTTACAGATGAAAGTGGTAATGAAACTGGACGTGCTCTTAACGATGATATAAAAGACACTGTTGTCCCTGAGATTCAGGAAGGTCTGCAGAAAATTTATGATAAGACTTGCGAGCTTGATATCGAGATGATTCCTAAAGAGTCTCTTAAGAAGATGCTCAAAGCAAATGAAGATAAACTGTCAATGCTCGACATGACAGTAATGTACAATTTTGTAGAAGGTGAATAATAATGGCAACATACGTTCAGGGAATCCAAACCTCTGTTGGTGTTGTTAAGTATGATTATAATTATTTGGCGAATCTCCCTGAATCAGATGCAACATTATCTAAACAGGGAGAATTTGCTGATGCTCTTATTGTAGGAAGAAAATTTGTTCAGCTAGGTGCTGATGTTGATAAATTGAAAGAATCTATGACTAATGCACAGAAAGCAATATCAAATCTTCAGACTGCAGATGGTTCTACCAATACAGCTATAGAACAAATCAATACATCATTACTTGACATTACTAACAGTATTGAAACTATTCAGAGCAATATCACATCTCTGCAGAGCAGTGTTAATACACTAAACAAAAATGCTACAGAGATTAAAAATACTGCGAATACTGCTAACACTGCAGTTATCGCTTTACAGAAAACTGTCTCTTCTCTTCAGACAAGAATTGAGACATTAGAAAAAGCCCAGACTAAATAAGAAAGGAGGACGTTATGTATACACTAAAAATTTCAGATGATAATACCGTTACTACTACGGTAAAAGAAACTCTTATTGAAAGAAGCAATTATGTAGATAGAATTCAGATCGTGACAAATAAATTATACAGAGAACAGATCGATATGTCTGATACTACTGTTTATATGAAATATAAGCTTCCGGTATCAAATAAGATCAAAATGACACAGCTCACTATAAATGATCTTGAATATGAAACAAACTACATACAGTATCTGATTCCTGTTGATGCAGGATTAACAGCCGAAGCTGGAGATATTGAAGTATCATTCACATTTCTGAAACTTGTTGCTAACGACGACGGAACTTATACTTCTTATATTCGAAAGACCACATCTGGTGTTATTCATATTACTCCACTTACACAATTTGATAAATATGAACCTTCTGAGATGTTCACTGAAATTGATCAGAGACTGCTTGCAATAGAAGGATACATAAAAGATCTGGATGCTCTTAACAAGGCGACATATGAAAATGCAGTAAAAGATATTCGTCTTGATACAGAAAAAAGAAAAGTAACTTTAACAAATAATGATGGTGAGGATACCGGTAAAGGTATTGCTATGACAGATCTTTCTAAGATGGTCAGTGAAGACCTCACAGGAAAAGATCCTGATGGAGTTCAGGATGGTGTCGTACATCTCGATCAGGTTATTGACCTGGATAAATTACTAATGTAAAGGAGTCATGTATTATGTCGTTTAAAGATGCTAAGAAACTTGCTGCAGCTAACTCAGCAAACACGACTTTGATGACCGCTGAGTTGGCCGCAGTCACCATTGATGATGATTATACGTTATGTACTGATGGACGCTATGAAGTATATAACAAATATAGCGATGATAATTTTTCATCAGTGGACAATTTAAAAAATATAACCGTTGACTCTTCACAGATCAATATCATGCAGGAAGAAAACAGTCAGTATATGCCATTCAGAATTCCAAGATACTGGGATGGAATGGATCTTATGGATATGTTGATTCAGGTAAGATATCAGTCTGTGGCTCAGAGCAAAGGTCAGATTGCAAATGTGATCAATGTTGCATCAAGTTCTACTCATATTACTTTTGGATGGCTAATTGATGCAAATGTTACTGCTTCTGCAGGTGATATTATATTTGAAATCACAGCAACTGGCTTAAATGAAAAAGGAAAAAACTATATTTGGAGAACCAGACCAAATGGTAAGTTTACTGTTCTGGAAGGTCTGAATTATGATGGCATCATTGAACCATCTGATGATTGGTATACAAGCTTTGTCAATATGGTCTTAGGACATGTAGCCGAAGCAAAACAGTATGCAGATGAAGCCAAAGCTTCTGCCGCTTCTATTAATGTAGATGATATTAAGACAGATGTAACTTCTTATGTTACAAAAAATCTAAATCAGACCGTAGCTGAGTCTCTGAAAGATTATTATACAAAAACAGAAATTGATCAGACTGTAAATGAATTAAATACTGCTATCTCCAGTATTGACAGTCTGAAAAACTTAAAAGTTGAATATGATAATACAACTGGACATCTCGTATTTAAAGATAAAGAAGAACAAATTGGCGAAATTACAATCAACAGTCTTTCCAATCTTGTCGTTGAATATTCTGTAGTCAATGGCAAAGGTTCACTCGTGTTTAAGAATGGAGAAACTGTTATCCAAACTGTAGAACTTAGTTCTATTGAACCGTCTGCCGCATGGACTTCTGCTCTTAAAGAGGACATTTCTAAGAGTACAGATGAAAAACTCTCTCCTGTTGTAGATCGTGTGTCTGCTCTTGAGACTGCAAAAGATGACCTGGCAGGCAAAGTTGAAACAAATACAACTGATATTTCAGGTCTGAAAACAGATGTAGCTGGATTAAAAGAATCTAACGAAACAATTTCTGCTACTACTACAGAAACCAAAAATACGGTAGATATTCTGAAGCAGAATGTTTCTGGTTATGATTCTCAGTTTGAATCCATCAATAGTGACATTACTGCGATCAATGAATCTATTAAGGATTTAGGTAAAAATACAGGTCATGAGTATGACGTTTCTTATGAAGAAAATGTTTTTACTCTGTATGAAGATGATGTAATTAAGAAACAGTTTACAATCACTGGTGGCTCTGGACCATCTGACACTACTACGGTCACAATCGAGAGAATTACAAGTTCTGATGCGATCTTCTTAGCAGGAAACTCTGCAGTGATCGAGTATAACTTTACCTCTGTAGATAATACAGGAGATACAACCGGTAATGGTACTGCTACATGGCGTGTCGGAAGTACAACAGTTGCTACTACTGTAGCTGCTCAGGGTAAGAATAGTTTTGATATTACACAATATCTGAAAAATGGTGCAAACTCTATTAGACTTTCTATCACTGATAGTTTTGGTACAATCGCTACTAAGACTTGGACTATTACAATTGTTGACTTTAAAATTGAGAGTATTTTTGATGATACACTCTTCTATTCAGACGAGGTAACATTTAGATATACTCCATATGGTGATATTAATAAGACTGTACATTTTGTTCTTGATGGAAAAGAAATTGCAGGAGTTGAAACAACTGCTTCTGGTAGACAGATGACTTATACTCTGGCAAAACAGAGTCATGGTGCTCACCTTCTGAAAGTGTATATGACTACAAGTATCAATAATCAGGACGTAACTTCTGAGTCAGTATATAAAGATATTATCTGGGTTGAACAAGGAAATACTACTCCTATTATTGGATGTTCTATGGTTGAATTTACTGCAAAACAGTACAATACAACAAGCATCAAATATGTTGTATATGATCCAGAACATAATCCTGCTACTGTAAAACTCTCTGTTGATGGCAAAGTTGCTTCTACTCTTACTGTTGGAAGAACTGCTCAGATCTGGAGCTACAAGTCTACCGCAATAGGCAAACAGTCTCTTACTATCAGTTGTCGTAGAATCACAAAGATTCTTACTGCTACTATTGAGAAACTGGATATCAATGTATCTCCGGTAACTACAAACCTTGCATTTGACTTTAATCCATCTGGTAAAAACAATGGTGAAGCTGACTGGCTGAAGATCAATGATAATCTTACAATTGAAGTGTCAGATAACTTTGATACAACAAATGGTGGTTATCAGGTCGATGAAGATGGAGATACTTATTTCTGCGTAAAAGCAGGAACTGCTGCTACTATCCCATATCAGTTATTTGCTGATGATGCAAAGAAAACTGGCAAGAACTTTAAATTCATTTATAAATGTACAAATGTAAAGAACTATGAAGCTCAAGTACTCTCCTGTTTTGCAGATAATCTTGGTTATATTGTAAAAGCTCAGGAAGCAACACTGAAATCTGAACAGAACGAAATCTCTGTCCCATATTGTGAAGATTACTATATGGAGCTGGAATTTAATATTCTGCCGGACAGTGAATATACAGAAATGGTTATGTGGGTTGATGGCATTCCTACAAGAGTAAAACTGTATGCCACTTCTGATAGTTTCACGCAGACAAATCCTGTAGGTATTACAATCGGTTCTGATGACTGCGACGTTATTGTATACAGAATAAAAGCTTATACAATGAACCTCACTGATGATGAGATTCTGGATAACTTCATTGCTGATGCAAAAAATGCAAATGAAATTATCAACCGATACAACCGCAATGATATTCTTGATTCTTCTGGTGGACTTGATCCTGATGTACTGGCCGAAAAATGTCCAGACTTGAGAATCATTAAACTGGAAGTACCAGTATTTACAACTGGTAAGAAAAATAAAGTACCATTTACATCTGTACAGCAGATCTATAAGAATGGTCGTCCTGTTGATAACTGGATCTCTCGTGATGGTATTCATAATGGACAGGGAACCTCTTCTGAATATTATGGTGATTCTGGTCGAAATCTGGAACTTAACTGTAAGAATGGATTTACATTCGCAAATGATACAACTGCCGATGTTTATTCTATGGATGAAAATGCTATTGGAATCAACTATTTCAATGTCAAAGTAAATATTGCTTCTTCTGAGAATATCAATAATGCAGGTCTTCAAGGAGAATATCAGGAATTCAACCCATATATCCGTCCTGCTAGAAAGAAAGATCCTCGTGTACGTGATACTATGCAGTTCTATCCTTGTGTTGTATTCTTAAAAGAAACAGATGTAGATAATGCTGTAGAGTTCAAAGACGGTCAGTGGCACTTCTATGCTGCAGGTGATATTGGTAACAGTAAGAAGAATACAGTTGCACAGGGAATGGATCCAGAGAATCACAAAGAATTCATTGTTGAAGTGTCAAATAATACTGATCCTCAGTGCCGTTTCTTATCTGATGACTTATCAAATGAAGAATGGGGTGGAGATACTTCATTCGAAATGAGATATCAGAATCCAAATTGTACAAAAGAAGAAATTCAGGCTGGCAGACAGGCTTGGAACGATCTTTTGACTTGGGTTGTAAATGCTGATTCTGAAACATTTGTAAAAGAGTTTGAACAGCACTTTATTAAAGACTCATTACTCTTCTATTACTTATTTACCGAAAGACATACTATGGTAGATAACAGAGCAAAAAATACTTTCTGGCATACAGAAGATTTGGTTCACTGGGATTTATGTATGGATTATGATAACGATACTGCAATGGGTAATGATAATGAAGGTGGATTAACTCTTACTTACGGATATGAAGATACTGATACTATTGGAACAAAATCAGTCTTTAATGCATCTGATAGTAAAGTGTTCTGTTATATCAGAGATTACATGTTTGATGATCTGCAGAGTATGTTCCTTCAGATGGAGGCCAAACTTACATGGTCTGCAAACCGTATCTTAAATAAATTCGAAACTCTTCAGAATTATAAACCGGAACGTCTCTGGATCGCTGATATGAGAAGAAAGTATTTCAGACCTTACGAGGATAAAGGTACGACTTCTTATCTGGAAATGATGAACGGAAGCAAGAAACAGCAGAGACGACAGTTCCAGAAATATCAAGAGAAATATATTGCATCTAAATATGTAGGTTCTACTACTACCTCAGATGTAATCACAATCCGTGGTTACACTCCAACAAACTGGACTGGTGTAAAACCGGACGGTACATTCCATATTGTTCCTTATGCTGATTCTTATGTTGATGTAAGATTTGGTTCTAACCTTGTTCGTCAAAGAGCTAAGAGAGGTCAGACTTATACAGTCAAATCTCCTATTGCTGCTATGAACGATACAGAGGTCTATGTATATAATGCATCTTTGATGCAATCCATTGGTGATATTGCGCCATTCTATCCGGGATATACAAATTTCAATCAGGGTGTAAAAATGACAGACATTCTTATTGGTTCTGATGTTGAAGGATATCAGAATACAAATATGAATGATTTCTCAATCGGACAGAATGTTCTTCTGGAACGACTGAATCTTGAGAATCTGCCAAACCTGAAAAAGACAATCGACCTTTCTAACTGTAAAAATCTCGAAGAGTTTCTAGCAGAAGGATCTGGTATTACAGGTGTTATCTTTGCTCCTGGCGGAAAGATTGAAACTGCTCATCTTCCTGCCATCGCATCTCTTACCGGAAAGAACCTGTATAGATTGACCGATCTTACTATAACAAGTTATGCAAATCTTACTACTCTGTCTCTTGATAACTGCAATACTTTGGATGCAAAAGACATTATCAATAAAGCTACTGGATTAACCAGAGTTCGTGTAACTGGCATCAATTGGGAACTGGACGATACTACTCTGCTTGACAGATTAGCAAAAATGACTGGTATTGATGATAACGGATATAACTCTGTACATTCTGTTCTTATAGGAACTGTACACATTCCTGTTATGAGACAGCAAAGACTGGATGAATTCGCTGAATTATGGCCAGATTTAGAGATTACCTACGATTCAATTATCACTCAGTTCAAAGTAACATTCGTCAACGACGATGAAGAAAATACAGTTCTTGATATCCAGTACGTTGATAAAGGTGCAAATGCAGTTGATCCTATTACAAGAGAAATTGATCCGATTCCTACTCCTACCAAAGAAAGCACGATTAAACTTGACTATACGTTTAAAGGTTGGGACGGTTCTATGACCGGAATTTTTGCTGACAGAACAATCAACGCTGTATATGACAGTAAAGTACGTGAGTATACAGTGAGATATGTTTCTAAAGGATTGACTCTGCAGGAATCTACTGCTCCATATGGTTCCTATGTAAAATATACAGGTGATACTCCGGTTTATACTGCTGAGGAATCTGCTTATAAATATAATCTATTCAAAGGTTGGGACAAATCCGGATTTGTCGATGGAGATAAGACAATCAATGCTGTTTATGAAACCTGCGAATACGTAGATGGATACTTTGATGGTAAGGATCTGTCCAATATGACACAGGTTGAGCTTTATACTCTTATGAAAATGGGACTTGAAACAAAAGCTCTGTCTCTTAAAGATACATTAGATTTTAAGCTTGGTGTTGATTATTCCTATGGAGATATTGAAGAACATGAAGTAATCTCTGCTTCTACTAAGTTTGATGGAACAAATTATATTGACACTGGACTGAAAATCATGGAGAAAGATAGAGACTTTACTGTTGCTATTGACTTTGAATTTGAGGCAGGAAATAATGTCAATGCTACTCTTGCTCAGTGCTTCCAAAGCGATGGTTCTAATGGATTCAGACTGTGGTATTCTCAAGAACCTAGATTTTCATGGAATACTGATAGTGTATCTCCTTCTGCTGGAACAAACAGAGAAATCGTAGTAATCCGTCATGAAGCAGGAAGTCAGAAACTGTATGTATACAATTCAAACATGACCGGAAAAGAAGTATCTACTACTACTCTCAACGCAATCAGAATCCCTGAGCATGATTCTACTCTCGTCTTCGGATGTTCTAAGGCTGACGATGGTGTTTATGAGAACTATGCAAAAGGTACTGTTCACTGGGCTAAGGTTTGGTATGCAGATCTTGGTGAAGAACAGTGTATGGATATTGCTGCATGGATTCATGAAGTGATTCCTATGGAAGTAGCTAAGTTTAAAGGATATTATTTATCTGATGTTGCTTCTAAGAGAGCAAATATCACATTTGTTGCTTCTAATCTGTTAGGGACTGAGAAACCTTACAGTAATAAGAGTACAAATACTGGTGGATGGGCTGATTCTACATTAAATACATGGTTGAATACTCGTATGGTTAAGGCAATCTCTCCTTTATGGAAAGCGTTGATTAAACCAGTTAAAGTATATTCTTCTGTCGGTAACAAGTCTAATGACACTTCTGTATCTAATTGCAGATTCTATGTTCCATCTCTGTATGAAGTTGATCCTACTGCTACTTCTGAACCATATATTTCTGAAACAAATGCTCCTATTGCTTATTTCACAGATGATGATACCAGAAAGAAAGCAAAACCTTCTACTCCTGCAGAGTATGAATCTTATTGGACCAGATCTCCAAATGCTACAGTTGCAAACTGGCTGTATACGGTTAATGAATCTGGTGCAACATATGGATTCTCTTATCCAGGACAGAATTCTGGAATTTTACTTATGTTCTCAATTTCATGCGAGGGGTAACCATTCCCCTCTTATAAGGAGGATATCACATGTATTATAAAGTAATCAAAAATGATGAAGTCGTAGATGTCCTTAATCATATCATGTATATCAAATATCAGGAAAAACATAGTCTGTTGCTTCTATGTGATATCACAGAGGCGCAGGCTATTTTAAGTTCAGACGGAAAATATGGATGGCACATTGAAGGTCTCTATAATTTTCCGCCTGATAATGACATCTATACAATAAAAGAAATTTCAAAATATGAATATGACAAATTAAAGAGGTGATCACAGCATGGCGTTAATTCCAACCTGGTATTCTGCATCAACTAAACAAATTGCAGAAAAGGCTTTACAAAGAGGGGTGCTGAAGTACCCAGGACTTTGTTACATCCAAGACAGTAAGAGTATAGCGTGGGTGACCATCGACAATACATTAGAATATGTTAAAGGGGACAAACAGATCACAGATGTAAAATGCATCGGATCAAACCTTATGTTTTTCTCTGGAGATAAACTACTTTTCTCTTACGACATATCTATGACTGACGAAGATAAAGGTCATATTATTGAAGAGGTCAAGAAAACAATCGGATTGGATAATTATGTCAAGTCTTCTGAACTTTCTACTCTTTTAGATAATATAATCGGTAATCTTGAAGATAAGTCCACTGTTGTAGACTATATCAACAGCTTATCTTATAACAAATTATCTGATGTACCTATTGTAAATCTTATAGGTACGCTTACTGTTCCTGTGAAGATATCATCACTCGATGATGGTATTTATAAAGTAAAAGGCCAATGTATCATTGGTGGAAACAATACTACTGTTCAATCTTCTGCAGACGATGTTCTGTATCTTGTATCTCATGATGCTGATACTTCCAGCACAACAATCACAAAAATGCAAGGAAAATCAATTACATTGTATTTCATTCAGCAAGATGGTGAATATACGACTGATCGTTATGTCACTGAAAGCTGGATTAATGAACAGAATTTTGCAAGTGCTGATTCTGTAAAAGAATACGTTTCAAATATCATTGAGGAAACCGTTTTAAATGTTTTAGATGATCATATTGATGCTGCTTTAGATCGAAAACTTGGAGGTATTGATTCCGAAGATTTAACAAATATATTTCAAGGAGGAAACTAATTATGGCAAAATTACAGTTCGCTACACTTTCTAATCTTCAGGAGTTCTTAAATCTGCATAATGTACAGATTGACTCTAAAATCAGTGAAGCTGTTAAAAGCTCAATTAAAACAGTATCTCAGTCAGAAGACGGATACACACTTTATTTCTACACAAAAACTGCTCCAGTAACTATTGATGAAGCAGCATTTACTATTACTATTCCTCAGCCGACAGGAAAAGCTGACAAAGTAAAAGGCGCAGTAAAAGGTCATCTTGCAGGATTAGACGAAAATGGTAATCTGGTAGATTCTGGAAAGACTGCTGCAGACTTCGATGTTGCTGGTGCTGCTGATTCTGCTAAAGCTGAGGTAATGGGATATGTTGGTACTATTCCTGCTGATGCAAAAGCTAAAAATGTAGTTGCTTATATCAAAGAAGCTGTTACTGCTGGTCAGTATGATGACTCTACATTAAAAGCAAGCGTAGCAGCTAATACAGAAGCTATCAGCACTCTGAATGGTACAGGCGATGGCTCTGTAAAGAAAGCTGTTTCTGATGCAGTCGCAAAGATTGTTGCTGATGCTCCAGAAGCATATGATACGCTGAAGGAAATTTCTGATTGGATTTCTACACATGCATCTGATGCTGCTACAATGAATTCTCAGATCAAAACAAATAAAGAGGATATCACAAAGCTGAAAACTCTTATCGGTACTCTTCCAGAATCTGCTACATCTAAAGATATCGTAGGTTATATTGCAGAATACGTATCTAAAGCTCTTGCTGATTCTGATCTTTCTCAGTATGCAAAAGCTGCTGATCTTAAAGCTGCTGTAGGAAGAATTGATGTTCTTGAGAAAAAGATTCCTACATTAGAAGCTGCTGATAAAACAAATGCCGATAATATCGCAGCTATAACAACAAGAGTAACTACTGCCGAAGGTAAGATTACTGCTCTTGAAAAAGACCTTGCTGCTGAAAAACCGAAGATTGCTAAGAACACATCTGACATCACTGCTCTTAAGGGGCTTGTTGGAGATGGATATGAAGCAATTCCAAGTGCGTCTATCAAAGGTTTATTTACTGTGTAAAAGAAAAAGAGGGCATTTCTGCCCTCTAAAATATTACTTTATTTTGCTTCTAACATATATTTAATAAATGAACCTATAGAAGCATTCTTCATATCTTCAATGGATAATAGCTTATGTCCATCTGATATGAGTTGTCTCATATAATCAAATACATGAGCATTATGTATAATATTCTGGATTTCATCGAAAGTTATCATATCCATTGTGTTCATTTCGAAAAGCAATATTTTTGTTCCTTTTCTATTTTTATGTGTATCAATGAATTTTTTAATCGTTTCTTCGTCTGTAGTATTAACTTCATCTACTACATAACTTTCAAAATGATCCAGACGAATACATAATAATTTAATATAGCTTTTTATTTCAAAGTTAGCCATAATTCACCTCCTTTCCAATAACATTATATATTAATATTATCGAAATTTCTGCAGGTAAATTATGGAAATAGGAAGGATGTGAATAAAAAATGAAGCAACAATTTCTTGATCTTAATGGATTAACAGAATTAGTTACATATTTAAAAAAGAGTATAACAGAACAAAAAGAAATACTTCCATATGCTTCCAATAAGCTGTTTCCTTCTACAGGTAATGTAAATACAATTTACATAGATACAGCAACAAATAGCATTTATCGTTGGGACTCATCAAACAAGAAATATGAAATATTGGCTAAAGCAGTGAAATCAGTATCTATCTCAGAAAGTACTGAAAACGGAAAAATCACACTCACTGTAGATGGTAATAAAACTACTGTTCCTATTCATGGGTTAGGATCTGCTGCATATACAAATTCAAGTGCTTACTCTCCTGCCGGGCATACTCATACAAAAGCTCAGGTAGGACTTGGTAATGTTGATAATACTGCCGATGCAAATAAGAGTGTAAAACATGCTATTACTGCTAATAGTGCAACTACTGCAGGAACAGCTACAAATGTATCCGCTGGAGAAGGTACTGCTGATGCAGCTAGACATGTTTGGTTTTCTGACTCTGCTACAGAGACAAAGCGAGCATACAGCGATAAGTTTAAATATAATCCTGTCACTAATAATCTGACTGTAAATGTTACAGGAAATGCTGCAACTGCAAGTAGTGTTGCTTGGGGGAATGTTACAGGGAAACCTTCTACTTATGCTCCTTCTGCGCATAATCATGATGATTCAACTATTACTTCTCTCAATGCAAGTAAGCTCTTTGGAACGATTGACATAGCAAGACTTCCACATGGAGCATTAGAAAGATGTGTAATTGTTGCAGATGATACTGCGAGATTTGCTCTTACTACTGCTAAAATTCAACTTGGTGATACAGTCAAAGTAAATAAGACTCAGAAAATGTATTTTGTTATTGATGATAGTAAATTGAATTCTGAGGCTGGTTATACAGTTTATACTGCAGGATCTGCTACTTCTGTACCATGGTCTGGAGTTACTGGAAAGCCTACAAGTTATCCGCCAAGTAGTCATACTCATGCTTATTTGCCATTGTCTGGGGGAACTATGACTGGCGCTCTTAACTTCGCAAACGGCATTTGGAATGTAGTTGGCGATGATGTTGCGATCGGTGATATGAATATTAGTGGTACATTAGGTGTTATGGGTAAGAATGGTAATACAGCTATTAAATTGGTTCAATATGGTGCGTCTACAACATCTGGATCAGCTGCTCCTGGAGTCACATGGATTTGTACAGGTGCTAATGCTTCTACTATTTCTGGAACTTTGTCTGGTACATTTTCTGGTAATTTGAGTGGTACTGCTACTTCGGCTAACGCTGCTCCGTGGTCTGGTATTACGGGGAAACCAAGTACATATCCACCATCAAGTCATACACATAATTACGCTGGCTCCTATACAGCTGGTGGAATTGCTTATAATGCTAATGCACTATATAAAAATCCATCAACAAGACAAACTTCTGCAAATTATGATTTAACAAACGATAATATTTATGCTCATAGGGTTACTTATTCTGTTGCTTCAAGCACTATGACAACAGCAAAACCACCTACTGATGCACATATCCTTACATTTGGTTGGGACACTAATGCTGGTTACGGCGCACAGTTTGCAGTTGGTAGTTCATTTTCAAACCATTTATATATTCGAGGAGCAAAATCTGAAACGAAAGATAACAAAAATGTATGTACGTGGGAATCTAGTTGGAGAACTGTTTTGGATTCTGGAAACTATACTTCATATACAGTTACAAAAACTGGTTCTGGTGCATCTGGTACATGGGGAATTAATGTCTCTGGAGGCGCTGCTTATCCTACAGGTTTTAATTCAAGGGTTACTTCGGCTACTTGGGGAAATCAAACAGGTACTTTAATCACAGACTGGCATACAAGTAATGGTGGAGATATTCAATTTCGTGATAACAGTGGCCAGTTAAATGTAATTACCGATGGATTCTTTTACCAAAACGAAGGTAGAAATTTAGTTCTTGATTCATCGAATTATAGCAACTATGCTGCAACAAAAGGACATACGCATAACTATGCTGGATCATCTTCAGCTGGCGGTGCTGCTAATAGTGCGAATAAGTTGGCTACGGCAAGAACCATTAACGGAACCAATTTTGATGGGTCTGGAAATATTACTACTTCGAGTTGGGGAACTGCAAGAAATGTTACTGTGGGTGGTACAACTAAATCTGTAAATGGTTCTGGAAATGTAAGTTGGTCTATGGATGAAATAGGTATTCATGTGTCTAGTACTGAACCTACTGCTTCTCAGGGAAAAAATGGTGATATTTGGATTGTTTATGATAGTTAAAAATAGAAAGGATGGTGAGAGTTATGGCTTGTAGTTCTGGATGCGGAACAAGTTGCTCTACAAATTGTTCTACTACTTCGTCTGGAAATTGCGGTGGATGTGGTACTGCGTGTTCTACAAGTTGCCAAACCACTGCTAGTGGTCAAAGTTGTAGTGGATGTGGAACATTGTGCTCAAGTAGTTGTGGTGATAGTTGTCATGGCACCTGTAGCGGTAGTTGCGTCGGTACTTGTAGTGATACCTGCACCGCTGGTTGTAACACTACTTGTTATTATACTTGCACCGGCACTTGTAATAGCACTTGTTCTGCAAGTTGCGCAAATGATTGTTCCGGTACTTGCTCTGGCGGTTGTCAAGGTTGTACTGCTTCATGTCAAAATGATTGTTCTGGTTGTTCTGGGTGCGGAGGATCTTGTTCATATAACTGTTCAGGCGATTGCGAAGGCGGTTGTTACGGATCATGCAATACTACTTGTACCGCTGACTGTCAAAACGACTGTAACTCTGGATGCAATGATAGATGTAAAGATTCTTGCAAAAACACTTGTAAAGATACATGTACCGGTACATGCGTAGGCGGATGCGGTGCTTCTTGTGATAATACCTGTAACACTGGATGTGAAAACTCTTGTAGCTCTAATTGCACATCATTATGTAGTATAGCTGGTACTTATGGTGAATCAGAAACCAATATATTAAACTTTGATTATACTGGTGCTGTTCAGAGCGTAACATTGAAACCTGGAAAATATGTACTTGAGTGTTGGGGTGCTCAAGGTGGAGGAAGACAGAATGATTCAAATATAGACTCTGCTAATGGTGGAGCCGGTGGCTATAGTATAGGAACACTTATTTTATTACAATCTACTACTCTTTATATCTATGTAGGAGGAATGGGTAAAAGTGTCGGTTCTGGATTAGCCGAAGGTGGTTTTAACGGTGGTGGTTGTGCTTATGGAAGTGGTACCAATGAGCCTGGTAATGGTGGCGGCGGTGCTACTGATATCAGATTAAATCAAGATTCTTTATATTCTCGTGTAATTGTTGCCGGTGGCGGTGGCGGAGCAGGAGAAGATTCTGGTGATGTTCCTGGATATGGTGGTGGAACTTCAGGCGGAACTTCTTCCGGACATGGTGCTGCTGCAACGCAAACTTCTACTGGTACGGGTGGTGTTTTTGGCTATGGTGCTCATACTAGATATGATGGAGGCGCAGGTGGCGGAGGCTGGTACGGTGGTGGAACGAACGGTGGTTCTCAAACCAAACCAACAAGTAATGATAGTAGTGATACAAGTGGTGGATGCGGTGGTTCTGGATATGTATACGTAGCTTCTTCCGCTTCTAACTACCCTTCTGGGTGTCTCTTAAATTCTTCATATTATCTCACCGATGCTCAAACCATTGCAGGAAATCAAACTTTTAAATCACCTACCAATACAAATGAAACGGGTCATTCTGGTAATGGCTATTGTCGAATTACATGTTATGTTCCTAAGAAAACTTACTTCTGCAAAGTGGGTAATACTATAAAACAATCTCCTGTTGTAATTGCAAAAGCAAATAATAAATTATTCGACACAGGAGCCGCAGTAATGAATCTTAGTTATACAGGAACTTCTCAAAATGTAGTCCTTCCAGCAGGTACGTATAAATTTGAATGCTGGGGAGCACAGGGAGGTTATAGATCATCTTCTACTTACGGTGGTAAAGGCGGTTACTCCGTTGGAACTATTACGCTTACACAAACAACTAATCTATTTGTATATGTTGGAGGTTCAGGTAACTCTGCTACTGCTTATACTAATGGCATATATGCTGGCGGTTTTAATGGTGGAGGATATAGATATGGATATAAAGGTGGCGGTGGTGCTACTGATATTCGTATTAATAAAGATGATCTTTATGCAAGAATAATTGTTGCAGGCGGTGGAGGTTCTGATGGTGCTACCACTAAAATGGGTATGTATGGTGGTGGTCTTGAAGGTGGAACTACTACTGAAAGTTATGGTTCTGGTGGATACGGCGGAACTCAAACAGGAAATACGTGGCTAACTACTACTCGAACTACATATGCATCATCTACATCCCATTGTTATGCTGGATTTGGATTTGGAGGAAATGGATGTTATAGTTCTTCCGGCTATGCAGGTGCTGGAGGTGGCGGCTGGTATGGAGGTTCCGGTTCATATCCAGATGGCTCTGGTGATGATGACAGAGGAGGAGGCGGTGGCTCAGGTTATGTTTACACTGCAAAAACTGCTGCAAATTATCCTTCTGGAAATTACGTCAACTCTTCTTATTATCTCACTGACGCTTCCACTGTCGCAGGAAATCAATCATTTACTGCTCCGGATGGATCAACTGAAACTGGTCATTCCGGTGATGGATTTTGTCGTATTACAAGGCTCAAAAATGCGACAGTATATGTAAAACAAAATAATGTATGGATCAAGAGCTAAGGAAACTTAGCTCTTATTTAAATTAAGGAGGATTTTCTATGAAACTTATTTTAAAAGACAATACTGAAATTACAGTAACTCGTATGAACAATACTTATGCATACGAAAATTTCGTAGATGGTATGGGTTATGACATGAATAAAAATATTTCTGCAAGTTTTACTATTTTCGACTCCGATAAAAGCTTTGAAGAATTAAAAACTATTTTATCAGGAGAAAATAGAGAAGGATTTAGACTTGCTTATGGCGTAACAGAAAAAGATTTCCCAGGAATGAAAATTGAATCTATTTCTGAGGATATTGCCAATGACAGAAGTATCATCACAATTTCTATGAATGGAACTAAAGTAGAAGAAATAACAGCGAACTCTTCTACAGATACTGAAAAAGATACAAATAAAGAAGTTTAATTAGACAACAAAGGATAGAAAGGAATAAACAGATATGAGAAGAATTATTGTAAAAATGGACAAAGATAAAGCAGTTGAACTTGAAAGAGTTAACTTTGAATTAAGTTTTACAAAGGATGTTATACAAAGACTTATTGAGTCTCATCCGAATGATACAGAGCTTATTAATGGAGAAGTATTCCAGAAATATAATCGTCAGGGTGCAGAACTTCAGGCTAAATACTCTCTTCTTGCTGCTGAAATTGAAAGAGAATATATCCCTGAGAAATTAAAAGGTCATAAGTATACATGGAATATTCCTAATGGTACAAATGACTTTATAATTGATATTCAGTGTAATTGTGAAATCGAGGGAATTGAATGAGAAAACATGAACAATATTCTGATCAGATAGCTAGGTTGTATCCGCCAGAGAAGCCTGAGACCGATGACGGACAACGAATTTTAACTCAAAGCGTCACTTTTCAAGTAACTGATGATTGTAATCTCGCATGCAAATATTGTTATCAAACCTGCAGAAATAAGCGTTCGATGTCATTTGAAACTGCAAAGAAATTTGCTGATTTAATTATTTCAGGAGATAAAGGCTTTTCTAAGTATATCAATCCAGAGAAATCTCCAGGATTAATTGTGGATTTTATCGGAGGAGAACCTTTTCTTGAAATAGAATTGATTGACCAGATTTGCACATATATCATGGATCGATTGATAGAACTTGATCATCCATGGGCCATGAAAACTAAATTTTCTATATGTTCTAATGGTACTCTTTATAGAGAACCTAAAGTGCAGGATTTCTTACGTAAATGGGCCAATAGATTATCTTTCTCAGTCACTATAGATGGCAACAAGGAATTACATGATTCTTGTAGAGTATTTCCTGATGGAAGTCCAAGTTATGATCTTGCAGTTGATGCAGCTACAGACTGGATGAAAAAAGGTTATTACATGGGAAGTAAGATTACTATAGCTCCTGGCAATATAAGTTATCTTTATGATGCAATAGTTCATATGACAGAACTTGGCTATAATGAAATTAATGCTAACTGCGTATTCGAAGAGGGATGGGCTAATATACACGCTACTGTTCTTTATGATCAAATGAAACGTATATCTGATTATTTCTTAGAAAAAGATTATGATTTCGAACATGACTTTTTCTGCTCTTTATATAATGATGATTTCTTTAAACCAAAAGATGAGGCAGAGATTCAAAATTGGTGCGGAGGGACAGGTTCCGCTATGATTTCATGTGATCCTGATGGACGTATCTTTCCTTGTATCAGATACATGGAATCTTCTCTTAATGGACAACAAGAACCTTATTCTATTGGAGATGTAGATAATGGGATAGGCTACTGTGATTGTTATAAATGTAGGCTTAATTGTCTTAATTCTATTGATCGTAGAACTCAAAGTACAGATGAATGTTTCTACTGTCCTATTGCAGAAGGCTGTTCATGGTGTTCAGCATACAACTATCAAGTATTCGGTACTCCGGATAAAAGAGCGACATTTATCTGTGTTATGCACAAAGCTCGTGCTTTAGGTAATTACTACTTCTGGAATAGATACTATAGAAAGCACAATATGGAAAAGCGTATGGAGATTTTTGTACCTGATGAGTGGGCACTTGAAATCATATCTGAATCTGAACTTAATATGTTAAAAGAACTGGCAAGAGAGGATTAATACCTCTCTTTTTTTATTGACTAAAAGGAGGCTTGATAATTATGCCAGAAATCAAAGGTATTGATGTTTCTCGTTGGAACGGAATAATCGATTGGAAAACTGTCGCTAATTATGGTATGGGCTTCGCTATCTTAAGGATTACCGAAAAAGGAAATATTATTGATAGCACATTTGAGCCTAATTATAAAGGCTGTATTGAGAATCAAATTCCTGTTGGAGTTTATAAGTACAGCTATGCTACTACTATTGCTCAGATTAAAGATGAAGCAAATGTAGTTATTAAAACAATGAATAAAAGGAAACTGGATTATCCAGTATTTCTTGATATAGAAGATAAATGTCAGGAGAATTTATCTGACAGTTTAATGATGAAAATGATTGAAGCATTTAGAGCTATTATTGTCAAAGCTGGATATAAATTTGGTATTTACTGTGGTTATTCTTGGTATCAGAACCAACTACCAGAAGGTGCTAAAAAGTATGATTGCTGGGTAGCGAGATACCCTAATAATGATACCGGTGAATTACAGGAAAGATTAAGAGTTCCTGCTTCTACTGGTGTTATTGGATGGCAATATTCTAGTAAGGCAACCATTCCTGGTATTCCAACAAAAACCGATCGAAGTGTATTCTATAAAGACTATTCTAAATCTTCTACTACTTCTACAAACACATCTAATAACAACTCAAATAAAACGCCACAAGGAAGTGATAATATGACAACAGAAAAAGTAATTAATGCTCTTATTGCTGTAGCAAAAAATGAAGATGGTTATTTAGAGAAAGCAAGCAATAGCCAGCTTGACAACAAAACCGCAAACGCAGGGTACAATAACTACACTAAATATTGGAGAGATGTGAAACCAGAATGGAACGGATATTATTGGTGCGCAGTTTTTATCTCATGGTGTTTTATGAAAACATTCGGTCTTGAAACTGCAAAGAAGCTTCTGAAACACTGGCCATATGTATATTGTCCTACTATGGCAGATTTATTTACTTTACATGCAAATCCAAAAGCAGGTGATATTGTAATTTTTTGGAGTAGCAAAAAGAAAGAATTTGTACATACTGGGATCGTTACAAAAGTTAATGGTGATAGATTTGATACAATTGAAGGTAATACGTCTAGTGGTTCTTCAATAATCGCCAACGGA
>ERZ791846.224-NODE-224-length-39231-cov-19.3617_pt1 | contig 39231 bp, 35 predicted proteins | sample MGYA00510289_ERZ791846 | MGnify/ENA primary metagenome ERZ791846 (study PRJEB30046, sample SAMN00715274) | human gut metagenome | study: EMG produced TPA metagenomics assembly of the A metagenome-wide association study of gut microbiota in type 2... | reverse complement strand
GTACGGTGGTGTGAGAGGTCGGGAAAATTTATTTAATTTTCCCTCCTACTCGATTACTTTTTTTTATAAAAAATTCAAAATTTATTGAGAATTTTTACAATTAGTTAACTTGCACCTTATAATGTTAAGTGTTACAATAGCAAAGACTATATAATAGATATAAGACTATCTTGATATCAGATGTCAGAGACAGAACGATCACAAGATGGAACAATCATAAAAAGAAACTTAGGAGATTATTTATGGGTTTATTTGATAAAGTATTTGGTTCTCACAGTGATAAGGAACTAAAACGAATCAGCAAGACAGTTGACAAGATCGAAGCACTCGATGAGTCCATGCAGAAATTGTCAGATGAGGAACTAAGACATAAGACCGTTGAATTTAAAGAAAGACTTGCAAATGGAGAGACATTAGATGATCTGTTACCAGAAGCATATGCAACAGTAAGAGAAGCCAGCAGCCGTGCGATCGGTTTAAAACATTACCGTGTACAGCTGATCGGTGGTATCATCCTGCATCAGGGACGTATCGCAGAGATGAGAACTGGTGAAGGTAAAACTTTAGTATCTACGTTACCTGCATATTTAAATGCACTGGAAGAAAAGGGCGTTCATATCGTAACAGTCAATGATTATCTGGCAACTCGAGATGCCGAGTGGATGGGAAAAGTTCATAATTTTCTTGGATTAACTGTTGGCGTTGTTACAAATGATATGGAGAATGATGAACGCCGTGAAGCATATAACTGTGATATTACTTATATTACAAACAATGAATTAGGATTTGACTACTTAAGAGATAACATGGTTATTGAGAAAGAAGATCTTGTACAGAGAGATCTTCACTATGCGATCGTCGATGAGGTCGATTCCGTACTGATTGATGAGGCAAGAACACCACTGATTATTTCCGGTGAAAGTGGTAAGTCTACAGAATTGTACCGTGCATGTGATATCTTAGCCCGCCAGATGGAACGAGGAAGTTCTGATGGTGAATTATCCAAGATGGATATCTTAATGAACGAGGATATCGAAGAAGATGGAGATTTCCTTGTCAATGAAAAAGATAAACAGATCATGTTGACTGCAGATGGCGTGAAGAAAGTCGAGAAATTCTTCCATATCGAGAATCTTGCAGATCCAGAGAACCTTGCGATCCAGCACAATATCATCTTAGCACTTCGTGCACATAACTTAATGTTTAAAGACAAAGACTATGTAGTAAAAGATGATGAAGTATTGATCGTCGATGAATTTACAGGACGTATCATGCCAGGAAGACGTTATTCTGATGGTCTGCATCAGGCAATCGAAGCGAAGGAAAATGTAAAGGTTAAGAGAGAATCCAAAACTCTTGCAACGATCACGTTCCAGAACTTCTTCAATAAATATGACAAGAAAGCAGGTATGACAGGTACTGCACTTACAGAAGAACAGGAATTTAGAGAGATTTATGGAATGGACGTTGTTGTGATCCCAACAAACAAACCAGTTCAGAGAATCGATCATGATGATGCGATCTACAAGACAAAACGTGAGAAGATGAATGCTGTTGTCGAAGATATCATTGAATCTCATGCAAAAGGACAGCCTGTTTTAGTTGGTACGATCACCATCGAGATGTCCGAAGAATTAAGTGCAATGCTTAAGAAACGTGGAATCAAACACAACGTACTGAATGCGAAATTCCACGAGAAAGAAGCAGAGATCATCTCTCACGCAGGTGAGATCGGTGCCGTAACGATCGCTACGAACATGGCTGGTCGTGGTACTGACATCGTGCTGGAAGATGGTGTTGCAGAACTTGGCGGATTAAAGATCATCGGTACAGAACGTCATGAATCCAGACGTATCGATAACCAGTTACGTGGTCGTGCTGGACGTCAGGGAGATCCAGGTGAATCTAAGTTTTATTTATCACTGGAAGATGATTTGATGAGATTGTTTGGATCTGAAAGAATGATCAGTATATACAATGCACTGGGAATTCCAGAAGGAGAAGAAATCCAGCATAAGACGATCAGCAAGACGATCGAGAAAGCACAGAAGAAGATTGAGAATAACAACTTTGGTATTCGTAAGAATCTGTTAGATTATGATAGAGTCAACAATGAACAGAGAGAAGTTATGTACAAAGAACGCCGCCGTGTTCTTGACGGAGATGACATGAAAGAATCTGTTTTAGGCATGATGAAAGAAACAGTTGCAAATCATGTATATCAGGTGATCAGTGATGAGCTTCCACCAGAAGAGTGGGATCTGGCAGCACTGAATGCAGAGTTGCTTCCAATTGTACCACTGAATAAGATCGTATTAACAGATGCAGAGAAATCTTCTGGTAAAGTTGATGATCTGGTAGCAAGATTACAGGAAGAAACAGTTGCATTATATGAACAGAAAGAAAAAGAATTCGAAGACTTTGATCTTCGTGAGATTGAACGTATTATCTTACTGAAAGTCATCGACCGCAAGTGGATGGATCATATTGATGATATGGATCAATTAAGAGAAGGAATTGGTCTTCAGGCATATGGACAGAGAGATCCAGTTGTTGAATACCGTATGGCTGGATTTGAGATGTTCAATGATATGACAAAGGCAATTCAGGAAGAGACAACAGGTGCACTGTTCCACGTACAGGTTGAGCAGAAGATCGAGAGAGAAGAAGCTCCAAAGATCACTGGAACAAACAAAGATGCAGAAGTTGAGAAGAAGCCTTATGTAAGAAAAGGAGCAAAAGTCGGCAGAAATGATCCTTGCCCATGTGGAAGTGGTAAGAAGTATAAGAACTGCTGCGGAAGGAATAAATAAGGAGTTTTTTATCAATGATTGAAGCAGAACAATTAAAATATAAATTAAACTCTTTTCAGGAACCACTAGAAGATCTTAGTGGTTCCCTTGCGTTAGAAGCAAAAAAAGAGAGAATTGATCAATTAGAACTGAATATGGAAGAACCAGGATTCTGGGATAATGTTGAGGAATCCCAGAATGTTATGAAAGAAGTCAAAAGCCTGAAAGGTGTCGTGGAAGAATATGATGATCTGAAAACAAAATATGAAGATATCGAGACTTTGATCGATATGGCAGAAGAAGATGAAGATGCCGATCTGATCGAAGAAGCCACTGCTTTGATGGATGAATTTGAAAAAACATATGAGGAATTACGTATTTCAACACTGCTAACAGGTGAATATGATAAGGATGATGCAATTCTTACACTACATGCCGGGGCAGGTGGAACAGAGTCTTGCGACTGGGCAGGAATGCTATACCGTATGTTCACAAGATGGGCAGGAAAGAAAGGTTATGGAACAGAAGTTCTTGATTATCTTGATGGGGATGAAGCAGGAATCAAATCTGTTACTGTGAAGATCACGGGAATGAACGCTTATGGATATTTACGATCTGAAAAAGGTGTTCACCGTCTTGTCCGAATTTCTCCATTCAATGCAGCAGGAAAACGACAGACATCGTTTGCATCCTGTGATGTAATGCCAGATATCAAAGATGATATAGAAGTTGAGATTGCAGATGAAGATATCCGGATCGACACATATCGTGCAAGTGGAGCTGGTGGACAGCATATCAACAAAACAGATTCCGCAATCCGTATTACGCATTTACCAACAGGAATCGTTGTACAGTGCCAGAATGAGCGTTCACAGCACAAGAACAAAGATCAGGCAATGAAGATGTTAAAGACAAAACTGTATCTGTTAAAACAGCAGCAACATTTGGAAAAATTATCAGATATCCGAGGTGATGTTGGGGATAATGGATGGGGAAACCAGATCAGATCCTATGTCCTGCAGCCTTATACAATGGTAAAAGACCACAGAACAAACTTTGAAAGCGGAAATCCAAGCGCTGTATTAGATGGGGATCTGGATGGATTTATGAATGCTTATCTTGCATGGGATAACAACAGTAAGAAGGAAGAAAATTAAACAGAAAACTTCCGGTCAGATCATGTATTTATTTTAAAACCAAATTTTCTATTGCATCATAAAAATATCTGTGGTAGTATTTTGTGCAAAGACAACTGTACACCACAGGAAAACAAAAGGAACCAGACATGAAAGAAACTAACTATTATGTAATTAAAAAGAAAGCAGTTCCAGAAGTGTTGTTAAAGGTGTTAGAGGTCCAGAAACTGTTAGATTCAAAGAGAGCAGTTTCTGTATTAGAAGCTACAGAGAAGGTGGGAATCAGTCGAAGTTCTTATTACAAGTATAAGGATGATATTTTCCCATTTTATGCTGGTAAGAAAGGACGTAGTATCACATTCGTGATCGAAGTCGATGACCAGCCTGGCGTTATGGCCTCGATCCTTAATATTTTTGCACTTTATAAGGCAAATATCCTGACGATCCACCAGAGTATTCCAATTAATGGAAAGGGACTCTTAACAGTCAGTGTTGACATCGAAGACAGCGAGACGGATGTCTCGGCTATGATTCAGGATGTTGAGAAGATAGAAGATGTATCTTATGTAAAAATAATTGCAATGGAATAGATGTATAAATATGCATGACACATTTTTGGAGGACAGAATGAAATACGTTATTGTTTTAGGAGATGGAATGGCTGACGAGCCAATCGAAGCAGCAGGTGGGAAGACACCACTTCAGTTAGCAGACAAACCAGTGATGGATGAGATGGCGAAAGTTTCCGAACAGGGAATCGCTTATACAGTACCATCCAATTTACCAGCAGGAAGTGATGTAGCCAATCTTTCTATGTTAGGATATGACCCACAGGTTTATTATTCCGGAAGATCACCCCTTGAGGCATTAAGCATTGGTGTTGATATGAAAGATACAGATATTGCACTTAGATGTAACGTTGTAACCGTATCTGAAGACGAAGATTATGAAGATAAGACGATCATCGACCACAGCGCAGGAGAGATCACTTCTGAGGAAGCAGCGATCCTGATCGAAGCTGTGAGAAAAGAATTAGAAGATGATGAATATAAATTTTATCCGGGAGTCAGCTACCGCCATTTAACGATCTGGGATCATGGAGAAGTAGTCGAACTTGTACCACCTCATGATGTTTTAGGACAGAAGATCGGGCAGTATCTTCCAAAGCAGGAGAAGCTAAAAGAGATGATGGAAAAGAGTTTTGATATCTTAAATCATCATCCGATCAATGAAGCAAGAGCTGAGAAAGGCTTGAATAAAGCAAACAGCATCTGGTTCTGGGGAGCAGGGACGAAACCGGCACTGGACGATTTTAAAGAGAAGACTGGAATGAATGGAGCTATGGTATCTGCCGTCGATCTGTTAAAAGGAATCGCAGTTGGAGCAAATATGAGAAATCTTGATGTAGAGGGTGCCAATGGCGGTCTTGACACGAATTATCATGGGAAAGCGATGGCAGCAGTTGAAGCACTACTTGAAAAAAATGATGATTTCGCTTATATTCATGTAGAGGCACCTGATGAGATGGGTCATCAGGGAAGTCTTGAGAATAAGATCAAAGCAATCGAACATCTTGATAAAGAAGTTGTGAAGGTTGTCAAAGAAGAACTTGAGAAAGCTGGAGAGGATTTTAGAATTCTGATCGGACCGGATCATCCGACACCAATTGCGATCCGTACCCATTCCAAAGAACCGATACCATTTATGATCTACGACAGCACGAAAGATTATGAAGGTCAGGAAGAGTACAGCGAAGAAGCAGCGAGAGAGACAGGAATTGTCATTTCCCACGCTTATGATTTAATGAATCGGTTATTACAAAAATAAGAGAAATAATTTTAGGAGGCACAAGATGCTAGTAGTTAAGAAATTTGGTGGTACTTCTGTAGGAAATAAAGATCGTATCATGAACGTTGCAAAAAGATGTATTGAAGATTACAAAAAAGGAAATGATGTTGTTGTTGTCTTATCAGCAATGGGTAAGATGACAGATGAACTGATCGCAAAAGCAAAAGAGATCAATCCTAATCCATCCAGAAGAGAGATGGATATGTTATTAACAACAGGAGAACAGACTTCTGTATCATTAATGGCAATGGCAATGGATTCTCTTGGAGTTCCTGCTGTTTCCCTAAATGCATTCCAGGTAGCAATGCATACAACTTCTGTATACAGTAATGCAAGAATCAAAAGAATCGATACAGACCGTATCATGAATGAATTAGAACAGAGAAAGATCGTAATCGTTACAGGATTCCAGGGAGTTGACCAGTTCGATAACTACACAACACTTGGACGTGGTGGATCTGATACAACAGCTGTAGCACTGGCAGCAGCGTTACACGCAGATGCATGTGAGATTTATACAGACGTAGACGGAGTCTATACAGCAGACCCAAGAAAAGTATCAGAGGCTAAAAAATTAAATGAGATCACATATGATGAGATGTTAGAAATGGCAACACTCGGAGCAGGAGTACTTCATAATCGGTCTGTAGAACTTGCTAAGAAACATGGAGTTGCCTTAGTTGTTAGATCAAGTCTTACAACAGAAGAAGGAACTGTCGTAAAAGAAAGTGTAAAATCAAGAGACAACGAGATCAGCGGTGTAGCAGGAGATGATGATGCAGCAAGAATCGCAGTTATGGGAATCGAAGATACACCAGGTATGGCATTCAAGATCTTCAATGTATTAGCAAAGAAAAATGTAAACGTAGATATGATCTTGCAGTCAGTTGGACATAATGACAAGAAAGATATCTCCTTCACAGTCAAAGAAGAAGAATTAGATATCGCAGTTAAAGCATTAGAAGATTACCTTCCAGACAGCTATTATGAAGAGATCAAAGCAAGCAAAGAAGTTGCCAAAGTATCAATTATCGGAAAAGGATTATTAAACCACTATGGAATGGCAGCTCGTATGTTTAACGCTTTATATAAAGCAGATGTAAACATTCGAATGATCTCTACATCTGAGATTCGTGTTACAGTGCTTGTAAACCAGGAAGATATGGTGAAAGCAATGAATGCAGCACATGAAGAATTTGAGATGTAAATTTTAATTTGCATAACGGAAATGTATTGAGTATTCATAAAAACATAAAAAAAGATAGAGCTACGAAAAACGAATTCCATTGACGGATTTTTTGCAAAACGCTGATCCGCCAACACTCCTGCACAACTCACTGCGTTCAAACAGTGCCCGTGTTGGCTGCGATTTTGCAAAAAATTCTATGGAATCCTATCATTTCGTACCTCTATCTTTTTTTATGTTTTTATGAATACCTGAAGACATTCTCGTATAAAATTAAGAATTTTCAAACGGAAGGGTGTGTATGTTAAATGTTATTGGTTTTCAATTTATGTAGTGGCAGACAGATGTTTATTATATTCTAAAACAGCTCGCTAAATCGGTGTTGTAGAAGCTCTTTTACCTTCTGTTAATAAACACAAAAATTATTAACCAGTATCGTATAACATACACACTGTGTAGTGATTTGAATAGTGTTCCGTTGTATGAGTCAGAAAGAAGATAAGAAAAAATATTTATAAGCATAAAGGGTGACAACATGAGCACTTTTTGAATGCGTTTTTTACAAATTCGCAGCGCCCTGTGGTCGATTGTTTGAACGTAGCTGCGGGCATTTTGGCTCGCAGCCAGTGAGTTATCGAAGGAACAGGCGCGGATCAGCGATTTGTAAAAAACGCTTTCAAAAATGCGGAGTGTCATCCTTTTTCTTATAAATATTTCTTCTTATCTTCTTTCTGACTCATACATGCAACACTACCTACAAATCAAAAGTTGACGATATCGTAGAAACATGACAAAATATATCTACAAAGATTCAGAAAGGAATATGTACAATGAAACGTAAAGATTATATCTCCTGGGATCAGTATTTTATGGGGATTGCCATTTTATCTGCCCAGAGAAGTAAAGATGATCATACACAGGTAGGGGCTTGCCTTGTAAATGATCATAATAAGATTTTGTCAGTTGGTTATAACGGAATGCCAATAGGATGCAACGATGATGATATGCCTTGGGAGAGAGAAGGAGATCCTCTTCATACCAAATATTTTTATGTATGTCACGCAGAATTAAATGCCATTTTGAACTATGGTGGAGGCTCACTTGACGGAGCGCGTGTTTATGTAACATTATTTCCGTGCAATGAATGTGCAAAAGCTATCATTCAAAGCGGTATGAAAGAAGTTATCTATATGCAGGATAAATATGCAGGCAGTGATACGACAAAGGCATCAAAGAAGATGTTTGATATGGCAGGAGTTAAATATCGCCAGTTCGTACCAAAAGGACAGACGATCGAAGTAGATTTATAAGGTGAAGATATGGATATTATTAAGATTTTACAAGAAGAACTAGGAATCAGACGAGGACAGGTAGAGACAACGATCAAACTGATCGATGAAGGTAACACGATTCCATTCATTGCCAGATACCGAAAAGAAATGACAGGATCATTAGATGACGAGACACTTCGTAATTTCCATGAGAGATTATTATATTTAAGAAATTTAGAAGAGCGCAAAGAAGCGATCAAGAAAAATATCGAAGAACAAGGTAAACTTACAAAGGAACTGGCAAAGCAGATTGAAGAAGCGAAGACACTGGTAGCAGTGGAAGATTTGTACCGTCCATATAAGCAGAAAAAACGTACCAGAGCTATGATCGCAAAGGAAAAGGGGTTAGAGCCGTTAGCTAATCTGATTCTTTTACAAATGACAAAAGAGACATTAGAGAAAGAAGCCGAAGCATTTATCAATGAAGAAAAAGATGTAAAGACAGTAGAAGATGCATTAAAAGGTGCAAATGATATTATCGCAGAGCACATTGCAGATGATGCAGAATACCGTACATGGATCCGTAAGGCAACATGGGATCACGGAAAAATCACATCCTCAGCGAAGAAACCAGAAGAATCTTCTGTATTTGAGATGTATTATGATTTTGAAGAACCGATTGAAAAGATTGCAGGATACCGTATTCTTGCGATCAATCGCGGAGAAAAAGAGGGAATTCTTCAGGTAAAGATTGAGCCAGACATGCAAAAGATCGCATCATATCTTGCAAGGAAGATCATAACAAGGAAGAATCCCAATACAACAAAAGCCTTATTTGCAGCGATTGAAGACAGCTATAAACGTCTGATCGCACCATCGATCGAACGTGATATCAGAAATGAACTGACTGAAAATGCAAGTACAGAAGCGATCAAAGTCTTTGGAAAGAACTTAGCACAACTTCTTATGCAGCCACCGATCGCAGGACAGGTCGTCCTTGGATGGGACCCTGCATTTCGTACTGGATGCAAATTAGCAGTGGTCGATGCAACAGGAAAAGTATTAGATACAGTCGTCATTTATCCGACAGCACCACAGAATAAAGTGGAAGAGGCCAAAAAAGTTGTCAAGGCACTCATCAAGAAATATGGGATCACACTGATCTCAATTGGAAATGGAACAGCATCCAGAGAATCTGAACAGATCGTTGTTGATATGTTAAAAGAGATCAAAGAACCAGTACAGTATGTGATTACAAATGAAGCAGGGGCGTCTGTATACTCAGCAAGTAAACTTGCGACCGAGGAATTTCCAAATTTCGATGTAGGACAAAGAAGTGCGACATCCATCGCAAGACGAGTACAAGATCCACTGGCAGAATTAGTAAAGATCGAACCAAAAGCCATTGGAGTCGGACAGTATCAGCACGATATGAACCAAAAACAGCTTACCGAAGCTTTAGGTGGAGTCGTTGAAGCAACAGTAAATAAAGTCGGAGTTGACCTAAATACAGCTTCAGCATCTCTTTTAGAATATGTATCCGGTGTGTCCAAGACTGTAGCAAAAAATATCGTAGCCTACCGTGAAGAAAATGGAACGTTCAGGAACAGAAAACAGCTATTAAAAGTAGCTAAACTTGGACCCAAAGCCTTTGAACAATGCGCAGGATTCCTAAGAGTATCTGGAGGTGATGAGCCACTCGATGCAACAGGAGTACATCCAGAGACATACAAAGAAACAGGAATGTTACTAAAGAACCTAGGATATTCAACAAAAGAACTATCCAAAGAAGGATTCAAAGGAATCAGCAGTAAGATCACAGATTACAAGAAATTATCCGAAGAACTTGGAATCGGAGAGATCACGTTGAAAGATATCGTAAAAGAATTGGAAAAGCCAGGACGAGATCCACGAGAAGATCTTCCAAAACCAATCTTAAGAACAGATGTATTAGAAATGAAAGATCTGAAACCAGGAATGAAATTAAAAGGAACAGTTCGTAATGTCATCGATTTTGGAGCATTTGTAGATATTGGAGTACATCAGGATGGACTAGTACACATTTCACAGATGGCAGATCGATTTATCAAACATCCATTAGAAGTAGTTAGTGTTGGAGATGTTGTGGACGTTGTAGTTGTCAGTGTGGATATAGATAAAAAACGGATACAGTTAAGCATGAAATTGTGATTTGTAATAGTGTTTCATGTATGAGATAGAAATAAGATAAGAACAAATATTTATAATATATCGGTGGCAACACGCAGATTTTAAGAGCGTTTTTTACAAATTGCTGATCCGCGCCTGTTCCTTTGATAACTTCCTCGCTGCGAGCCAAAATGCCCGCAGCTACGGTCAAACAATCAACCACAGGGCGCTGCGAATTTGTAAAAAACGCACTTAAAATCTGCTAATCGTTGCCACCGATATATTATAAATATTTGTTCTTATCTTATTTCTATCTCATACAACGGAACGCTATTCAAATCACTACAGGGTGTGTATGTTAAACGATACTGGTTGATAAGTTTTGCATTCGCTAACTGAAGATAAAAGGGCTTAAACAACACCGATTTGTTGGGATGTTTAGGAGTATAATAAACACTTATCTTCTGTCTTGAAAAAACTAATTTACATCCAAGATCATTCTCCATACACATTCGGTAGTGGTTTCGATTACGTAAATTATTTGAATATTATAAAAAGGGTTATCTGTCTGAGACCGTAGGAACACGCCTGTACTTAGTGAGTGGATGGTCGTTAGACCATTCAGGAGCTTAGTACAGCTGCGTGTGAGTCGAGCGAGAGCGCGTCGCAGACAGATAACCCTTTTTATAATATTCCACCAATAATTTCCGTCATCAAACCAGCAAATTAAAATTTAATACCATCCCCCAGAGAATGTAATAACCTGTCCTGTCATATAAGCAGGGGACGTTGCCACATGATAAACCATCTGTGCCGCTTCTTTTGGACTGGCAATATAGTCCGCAGGGATTTCTTCTTTGATCAAGGCAAGATCTTCTTCATCAAACTCCGCATTCATCTCCGTATCGATCATCCCAAAAGCGATCGCATTTACCTGAATATTGCTTGCAGCAACCTCTTTTGCCAGAGCCTTTGTAAAAGCATTGATACCACCTTTTGTTGTAGAATATAAAACCTCACAGGAAGCGCCGGCATCTCCCCAGATGGAAGAAATATTGATGATCTTTCCCTCATGGTGATGAAGCATATGGGGAACGATATTTTTACAGGTTGTAAAAACAGAAGTTAAATTTGTGTTGATCATCAGATTCCAATCATCTACCGTTGCATCTGTAAATAATCCCACCAGAGAGATTCCGGCATTATTTACAAGACAGTCGATCTTAGAAAAAGTAAGGAGGGACTGTTTGATCATTTCGTCTACAAAAGAAGGATCACTGATATCTCCACAAAAAGATAAGCAAGACACGTTCTCTTCAAGAATTTCATTTTTTAGGGATTCTAGTTTTTCAGGATGGCGGAAGCCATGGATGATCACGTTCCATCCTTGTTGTGCAAAATATATGGCAGTTTCACGTCCGATTCCTCTGGAACTGCCAGTTATGAGTACTGTTTTCATAGAAAATACCTCGTAAATCTTATAAAATTTCTTAGCACTTGATATGATCGATCTGATCAACGATGAGAAATGTTGCAGATTAAGAAAATATTAAGGCGATTATACAGAATTATAACATAGAGGATTGTTGAAATAAATCGAATAATTTGTTATACTAAACAAAGTTTAGAAACGGAAGGAGCAGGAACATGGCAGAGAAGAAGAAAAATAAATTAGGTGTCAAAGCCATATTTGCCAGGATTCTTGCAGTGATACTGGTGACAGCCATCGGTGGAGTTGCAAGCTTTTTTGGATTTAAGACATATTTTTCAGATAAATTAAAGAAAGACAAGAAAGCAGAAATCGCAAAGCAGTTAAAAGAAGAAAGCAAAGAAAGAGTAGACGTTGGAATGATCCAGACAGGAAATTCCATTGTGATTCGAATATATCATAACAAGAATCAGGAGATGATTTTTGTACCACTTAGACAAGATATGAATCTTACATTGACGAAGAAGGGAAAACAGGCAGTCGAACAGACACTGGGAACTAGCGTTAGCAAAGCGACGGTTGCAGATGTGATCAAAGCAACAAGAAAGAATGGAAAGTTGTTAAGACAGCAGGTTGAGAAGACACTGGGAATTTCTATTAATTCCTATGAACTGATATCACATAAGAAGTTTGTGAAACTGATGAATCAGGCAGGAGATGTCAAAATAGAATTTGATGAAGCAATGGCTTATACAGATTCTACAGATAAATATGTAACATTAAGTGCTGGGGAGAACAGCCTGAATGGAACAGCAATCTATTCATTATTAAGTGAGAGTGATATTTTTACAGATAAGAACAAGCAGGCAGAAATTACAGGAGAGATCTGCGTGGCAGTTGCATCTGCATTGAATGATAAGACATTATCCGAATATCGTGAATATGCACAGAATTATTTTGATGCGGTAAAGACAGATGCTTCTTATGAAGAAGCAGCGACAAGTCTTGAGAGAATGCATGGAATTAAGGATAAGAACTTAAATTTCAAAGTGTTAGATGGAACAGAATCCAATGGAAAGTTTGAATTAGATACAGAAGAAGCCAAGAGAGTCTTTGATGAGATGTTATCAGAAGAAGGAGACTTAAGTTCGGCATTGAGCACAACAGAAGCAAAGTCAACAACAACCAAATCTGATAGTTCAGCATCTTCTTCAAAGAATATAACGATCGAGATTCAGAATTCAACAAGAATCTCAGGACTTGCAGGAAGATGGAAAGATAAACCGGCAAGTGACGGATACAGTGTAGGATCTGTAAGAACAAACAGACAGGGTGTTTTAACACATACAAAGATCATAGTAGAAAGTAAAGATTTAGGACAGGATCTGAAAAGTTATTTTAAGAATCCGGAATATGAAGTTGGAAGTGTTGACAGCGGTGCAAGAATTTGTATAATTGTTGGATCAGAAGACGAGATTTAAAATACATTCATAAATATTATTATAAAATATCACGAAAAACATCTCAGGAACGATTGAGATGTTTTTCTTTGTTATATGAAGGGGTTACGGCTAAAAAGAGATATTTATGGTCAATGAAATAAAGATTTTCTGCTAGATATTTGTATAAAATAGACAATGATATAAAAAAATTACTAAATTTTTCTTTTTTTTTTGTTTAAAATGCTGTATAGTAAAAGAAAAGGTTGAACGGCAAATATGAAAGGTTGATAAAGGATGATTTCAAATCAGATATTACAAGAGACAATTAATGGAATGAAGGAAGTAACCGGGATCGATCTGTGTATTTTAGATCTGTCAGGACGTATAGTTGTAACAACAATGGAGATAACCGATGCATTAGCACAACATGCGGAAGAATTTGCAGATTCTATGGCAGAGAGCCAGGTGATCGATGGTTTTCAATATTTTAAGATTTTTGATGATCAGAGACTGGAATATATACTTCTGGCTACTGGAATGAGCGAGAATGCATATACGGTCGGAAAGCTTGCAGTGATGCAGATACAGAATCTTTTGACTGCATATAAGGAGAGACTGGATAAAGAGAACTTTGTAAAGAACCTGTTGAGAGATAACTTATTATTGGTTGACATTTATAACCGCTCAAAGAAGCTGCATATTGAAGTGGAACAGAGAAGAGTTGCATTTTTGATTCAGGCAGAATACGAGAAGGATCAGAATCTGTTAGAAGCTACGAAAGAGGTTGAAAGCGGAGCAGATTCAGATTTTATTACGGCAGTGGACGAGAAGAGTATCGTTTATGTAACACCAGTGAATGGGGATGAAGGACAGGCACAGTTTATTCAGCATGCAAAAGAGATTAAAGAAGGGCTGAATGAATATGGGATCAAAGATGCCAAGATTGCGATCGGTAATGTTGCAGAGACGATCAAAGATGTATCAAGATCTTATAAAGAGGCACAAATCGCATTGGAAGTCAGCAAGATCTTCTATGAGGATGCGAGTGTGATCGCATACAATCAGTTAGGAATTGGACGACTGATCTATCAACTTCCACTTCCATTATGTAAGATGTTTATCCGTGAAGTGTTTGGAGATTATTCTCCAGACTCCATTGATGAAGAAACATTGGCAACGATTGATAAATTCTTTGAGAATAATCTGAATGTGTCAGAAACATCCAGACAGTTGTTTATTCATAGAAATACACTCGTATACCGTCTGGATAAGATTCAGAAGAATACGAATCTGGATCTGAGGAATTTTGAAGATGCAATCGCATTTAAAATTGCACTGATGGTAGTAAAATATATGAAACATATGGATACAATGGACTAGAATATGATGATCACATTAAAAAATGTAACGAAAGAATATAATAAAGGGAATATAGGACTTGAGGATGTCTCATTAGACATTGCGAAAGGCGAATTTGTTTTCATCGTAGGTAAGAGCGGATCAGGGAAGACAACCCTGATGAAGCTTTTACAGAAAGAACTTGATGTAACAAGTGGACAGATCATAGTAAACGGTCAGGATTATAAGAAACTGACACAGAGGAATCTGCCGAAGTTCCGCAGGCAGATGGGAATGGTATTTCAGGATTTCCGTCTGCTGAAAGACCGGACGATCTTTGAGAATGTAGCATTTGCACAGCAAGTTGTGGAAGTACCACACAGATATATTAAGCGTCAGGTTGAGAATATGCTTGAGATGGTGGGGCTGAAAGACCGCATGAATGCTTTTCCGAATGAATTGTCAGGAGGAGAACAGCAGAGAGTTGCCATCGCAAGAGCTTTGGTAAACCATCCAGTATTATTACTGGCTGATGAGCCAACTGGGAATCTGGACCCTGTGACAGCCAAAGGGATCATGGAGCTTCTCTCAGAGATCAATAAGAGTGGGACAACAGTTTTAGTTGTTACGCACAACAAAGAGTTGGTCAATGAGATGGGCAAACGAGTGATCTTAATCGAAGATGGACATATAGAACAGGATGAGATAAGGGGGTCCTATGATATTTAGAAGATTTTTGTATGGAATCAAAGAGGGCACAAGGAATATTTTCAGGAATAAGATGTTTTCATTAGCATCACTGGGAACGATCATTGCTTGTGTCTTTTTGTTAGGAACATTTTTATCTGTAGCATTGAATGTAAGGTCAACGATGCAGCAGATGGAACAGTCTGTAGGAATTTCTGTTTTTTTTGAACCAGGTATCTCTGCAGAAAGAAAAGATCAGATTGGGGAAGAAATAAAGAAAAAAGAAGATATTGCCACGATGCGGTATGTATCTGCTGAAGAAGCATGGGAAAGCTATAAGAAGGATGTATTTCAAGGAAATGAAGAGCTTCTTGAAGGATTCGAAGGGAACAATCCGCTAAAAGAATCAGATTCCTATGAGATCACATTAAAAGAAGTAAAATCATACAAACAGGTAGTATCACATTTAGAGACCATTGATGGTGTTAGGAAAGTCCGTTATTCTGAAGGAGCGGCGGAAGGTATGACGAAGATCAATACAATGGGAACGTATCTTGCAGGTGGGATCATTCTGATTTTAATGGCAGTTTCTATTTTCCTCGTGAGCAATACAGTGTCTATTGGAGTTGCAGTCAGAGAAGAGGAAATTTCAATTATGAAGCTGATCGGTGCGGCGAATGGATTTATTAAAGCACCATTTCAGGCAGAAGGAATGATCATAGGAATTTTGGGATCATTGATTCCAACAGCGATTATTTTTGCAGGATATGAAGGGATTATCAACTGGATGAATGATAAGTTTCATGTTGTTACAGTCTTTATGAAATTTGTACCGATCCAGCAGATTATGTTATACTTACTTCCGTTAGCATTGTTGGTAGGAATCGTGATTGGATTGCTTGGAAGTTCTATCACGATCCGCAAGTATTTAAAAGTCTAGGAAGGGGAACTCATGAAAAGAAGATATCAGGCGGGGATCATTATGATGTTAATATCAGCCATGATCGCTTCTAATCTGCCTATGACGACAGTGTTTGCTGCAGCCAAAAAACAACAGGTAAAGCAGGAAACAAAGAAATTAGAAGAACAAAGCCGCAAGATGCAGCAGGAGATCAAAGATCTTGATGAGAAAATGATAAAGAGCAATGATGCGTATGAGGCATGTCAAGAGAAGCTTATTTCTGTACAGAAACAGTTAAAGAAGACACAACAGGAATTAAAAGAGGCAAAGACATCCAAAGAAGATCAGTCAAGGATCATGAGTAAGCGCATTAAGTTTCTATATGAAAATGGAAATATGGCATATATGGAAGTCATTTTTGAAGCAAATAATTTTCAGGAGTTCTTAAAAAGAGCTGATTATGTTTCAAAGATCTCCAAATATGACAGTAACATGTTTCTGCAATTACAGACAACGGAAGATAAGATCCGAATGGCAACGAAGAGTCTGAAACAGGATTATCAAAATACAAAGACTTTGACTGCTAAGGCAGAGACAGAAAAAGAAAAACTGGATCAGGCAGCTGCGAAGAAGAAATCTAAGTTAGCTTCTTACCAGAAACAGTTAGCATCTGATAAAGAGTTACTGGCATGGTTTGAGGCAGAGGAAAAACAACAAGAAGAGATGGATCTTGCATCGGCGAAGGACGGTAATGCAGACAATACGACATCGAAAGCACAGTCAGAAAAGAATATGACAGGAAGTACGGCATCAAAGAATACAACATCAAAGGCTACGACCGAAAGCAAGAAAGAAAATACAACGACATCGTCACCATCAACAACAGTTTCGTCAGGAAATCTCATCTGGCCGGTACCGTCTTGCCATAGTATTTCATCGGGGTATGGCTATCGAATTCATCCAGTTACAGGAGTCAGGAAACTGCATGCTGGAATTGATATTCCATGTTCAACTGGAACAACGATCGTAGCAGCAGCTTCTGGTACAGTAGTGGATGCTGGATATAATGCATACAATGGCAATTATTTAAAGATCAGCCATGGAAATGGATTGGAAACGATGTATCTGCATTGCTCCAAACTTCTAGTATCCTCAGGGGCAAGAGTGTCAGGAGGACAGACGATAGCAAAATCCGGAGCAACTGGTATGGTATCTGGTGCACATCTGCATTTTGTTGTGAAAAAGAATGGAAATTATGTAAATCCTCAAAATTACTTATAACGTCATTACATAAATAGAAAGGAACTAATTTCATGAAGAAGTTTTCAAAAATACTCGTAGGACTACTTGTTGTCGTATGTATTGTGGAAGGATTTTTTCTTTATCGTGCCTATGCGATCCCAAGTACGACCTTACAGACAGCAAGAAAGATTAATCGGATAGAACAGATCATTGATAAATATTATAAAGGTTCTGTTAAGAAGAGTGAGTTGGAAGATTGTACCTACAAAGGTTTAGTTGCAGGACTGGGAGATGTCTATTCCACGTATTATTCAGAGGATGATTTTAAGGAATTAGAACAATCTACAAGTGGTGTTTATTATGGAGTTGGAATATACCTTACACAGGATATAAAGACAGGGATCATAACAGTTGTGAAACCAGTGAAAGGAAGTCCGGCAGACGGAAGTGGACTGAAAAAAGGGGATATTTTAACAAAAGTAGGAAACTATAAATTAAAAACATCGGATGCACTAGATGATATTGTTAAGAAGATCAAAGGTGCAGAAGGAACGAAAGTTAAATTAACATTTACAAGAAATCAGACATCAAAGACTTATACATTTACAAGACAATCGATTGAGAATCCAACAGTTGAAACAAAGATGTTACAAGATAAAGTCGGATATCTTCAGATCACCGAATTTGATGAAGTAACAGTCAGCCAGTTTCGAAGTGGACTGAAAAGTCTTAAGAAACAAGGTGCAAAGAAATTGATCATAGATCTTAGGGATAATCCTGGCGGTTTATTGACAAGTGTAGTGGATATTGCAGGACAGATCCTTCCAAAAGGAACGATTGTTTATACTGAAGATAAGAATGGTAATAAGAAATACTACAAAGACACAAAGAATGAACAGCTTGATATGCCACTATGCGTGTTAGTTAATGGTAACAGCGCGAGTGCAGCAGAGATCCTTTCTGGTGCGATCAAAGATGATAAAGCCGGAACGCTGGTTGGAGAGACAACATTTGGAAAAGGAATCGTACAGGGATTCTTTGAAGTTGGTGATGGATCTTATGTGAAACTGACTTATTCGTCTTATTACACACCAGCAGGACATAACATCCATAAAAAAGGAATCAAGCCAGATGTCGAAGTAAAAGATAACATGAAGACAAAAGCTGACGAACAATTAAACAAAGCGATTTCTATCTTACAGAAGAAATAAGAATTGTAAAGATAGATATAAAAAAGAAAGTATAGAACATATTACCAAAAGTTCTATGCTTTTTTTGTGCAAATTTACGGATTATGCATTGAATATTGAAATAGCAGAAAATAATATCTATAATAAAGATAAAATCTGTTTATCAAAGATTTTAATATCCGAAACAGAAATAAAAGGAGGAAAACAAAGATGAGCAAGAAAAATTGCGAGAGCGAAGCACGTAAAAAGATCGCTGCATCCATCGGAGCAACCCCGGAAGAGATTTATTTCACATCAGGAAGAGCAGATGGACACTTAAAAGCTTTAAAAGCTGTAGTGAAAGCATCAAAAAAAGCACGTCCTCATGTGATCATCACGACGATGGAAGATCCAGAAGTATTGGATGAATGTTCCAGATTAGAACGAAAAGACGCAGTTGTGACATATTTAGATCCGATCACAACTGGCCGTGTGGAAGTAGCAATGATCGAAAATGAACTGAAAGAAAACACAGAACTGATCTCAGTGACAGCAGCAAACTGCCAGACAGGAACTTCTGAGCCATTTACAGGAATCGGAACAATGACATCAGAGAAAGGTGTGATCTTCCATACAGATGCAGCATTTGCATTTGGAAAAATGCCGATCAATGTAGAAAGAAGTCATATTGATATGCTGACAGCAGATGCATCTTATTTTGGAGGTCCTGAAAATGCGGGATTTTTATATGTAAGAAAGAGCACAGGAGCTGGAGAATATGTGTCAGAAACTGCATTAAGCGAAGAAACATTAACAGTGATGTCAGATATGGCAGAAAGTTTAGCAGCCAATGCTGCAATATTTATGGAAGAAATCCGTCCAGTCAGAAACCATATGTGTGAACGTATTTTTGCTGAGATTGAAGATGTAGAATTGAATGGACACAAAGAGCATCATCTGACCAATCATTTAAATATCAGAATCAAAAATGTATCTGCAGCAGTTGTACAGAAAGCATTAAAGGAACAGGAAATCGAAGTTGGAATCGGAACCAATTCTAACATTCTTGCAGCAATCGGAAGAAGTAAAGCCGAAAGTGCAGAATCTGTTTCATTCTCTTTGAAAGCAGGAACAACGATGGAAGATGTAGACAAGATCGTTGACAATTTAAAAGAGATCGTGACAGGAGAAAGAACTATATTATAAAACAAAACATGTAAAACAATTAAATCACCTTAAAAAGGAGTCAAACAAATGTTAAATTTACCTATGGATCATATCGGACTTCATTGTTCTGATGTAGAATTAAACGCAAAATGGTATCAGGAAGAATTAGGATTTAAAGTTGCAGGAAAATTCCCTGGAATGGGTGGAAGAAATGTATATTTTCTTGAGAATCCTCAGGATGGAAAAATGTATGAAATCTCTCAGAGAGACCAGCTTCCAGGAGGTGCAACAACAAGAATCGACCATATCGCATATCGCTCATCTGATCTTGAAAAAGATTATGAATATTGCAAAGCAAACGGATATAAGATCGTATCAGACGGAATTGAGACAAGCCTTAACTTCTGGGAAAAAGGATCTCGCTGCTTCAAGATTGAAAGTGCTTGTGGAGAAGTGATTGAAATTTGTCAGAAGATTAAATAGTTTCGGTAAAACAAGTTTTAAATAAAGAAACGCTAGTTTAGACAGTTGTTAAAACTAGCGTTTCTTTATTTTATGTGCACCCGGTGGGGAATGTTTCTAAATTTTTTGGTAGGTACAATGTCATAAATGGTTGACAAAGCAGAAGTAGTACTTTATAATCGTTCTAAAAAGAACGATGAAGGAGGCGGAGATGCATTTTTGGGATAAGCATAAAACGATCACAAGTTATTATGAATTGCTTTCTGGTGAGGTATGTGACCAATATGGGTTAACACAGATGGAATATGATATACTTATGTTTCTACATGATAATCCTCAGTATAATACCGCTGCAGAAATAGTAAAGATCAGAAAATCAACAAAATCCCATGTTTCAACTTCGTTAAAGAAATTGGAAAATAAAGGACTTGTTGAAAGAATACAAAGTAAAGACAATAAAAAGCATATTGAAATTATTTTGTTAGATAAGGCAGAACTGATCGTAGAAGCAGGACTCAACGCACAAAAACAATTTGCAAAAAATGTTTTAAGTGGATTAACAGAAGAAGAAAAGCAGGTTTGTATCAATATATTTGACAAGATCTGTAATAATGCAGAAGAACATTTAGGAAAGTATAAGAAGAATGCAAATGAAAAATAATTACAAACCACAGGTTCCAGATATGATGGAAGCAATATTTGATGTAGCGTATTTGTTTTTTGATCTGATTGCCGCCATTTTATTTTTTGTATTCTCAAAAGGAAATACGTTATTTATTCTTTATGGAATATTAACATTGACACTTTGTGGGGGAGATGCTTTTCATCTGGTGCCAAGAATTATAAGAGCAGCATATGGAAGTAACGATAAAATAAAGCGTCAGTTGGGAATTGGATTACAAGTATCGTCTATTACAATGACAATATTTTATATTATTTTGATGTATGTCTGGAAATTTACATTCCCAGAATTTAAAATACCCGTGATCATTGAAGTTATAATATGGATATCAGCGATAGTCAGAATTGTGATATGTATGTTTCCACAGAATAATTGGTGTACAGATGAAGGAAATATGAGATTATCTATTATCAGAAATGCAGTCTTTGCGATTACTGGTATAGGGGTGATCATCTTGTATTTGATTTCAGAAAATACCTATGGATATCATATGACAAGGATGGTTGCAGCTATCATTATTTCTTTTGGCTGTTATCTTCCAGTAACTTTATTCAGTAAAACAAAACCAAAGGTTGGATTATTAATGATCCCTAAGACATGTGCATATATGTGGATCATTGCAATGGGACTTCAGCTCTTGTTTTAACAAGCTGAAGTATAACAAAAAATTGATCAGAATAAGAAGTACAGAACAAACATTCGAATTGTTCTGTACTTTTTTTTCTTACTTTGTTATAATCATGCATAGATGAAAAGATAAGAGATATTTCATAAGGGAGAAGTTATATGGATCATTTTGAATTAGTATCAGAATATGAGCCAACTGGGGATCAGCCACAGGCGATCGAGAAGCTGACCAAAGGATTTCAAGATGGGAATCAGTTTGAGACGCTTCTTGGAGTGACTGGTTCAGGTAAGACATTTACAATGGCAAATATTATACAGAATTTGAATAAACCGACATTGATCTTGGCACATAATAAGACGTTAGCAGCACAGTTATATAGTGAGTTTAAGGCGTTTTTTCCACATAACGCCGTGGAATATTTTGTCTCCCAGCATGAGAAAGTCACAAAACGGGTAGTATTTTGTGGTATGTGGGTGGTTGAACATCCAGATGTTGTGGAAGCGGTAGTGGTGAGAGTATAGGTGAGAAGCGGGTGGATGAAGAGGTTTTGTGACTTTTCATCGCCTGCTTTTTTGTTAAAGAATTTGAAAAAATTAGTGTATAAGAGTTGAATAGTATAATTAAAATAAAGAAAAATTGATTTGATAGAAACGGTCTAGGATAAACAAAAGTTTGAATCACATTTTTGATTTGAGAGCGGTACAATTTTCGAATATTTTTATTATTATGGAAGAATTTGTTGATTGATGAAATGAAAATGGAGGGTTATAATAAAAAGAGAAATAGAACCAATATAGATTGTATTGGATGAACTCTTAAAACAGGAGGATGAAATATGGCATTAAATAAAGTATTAGAAGGAATGCTTAATGATTTTAAAAAAGATTTTTTACTTGAGATACCAGAGATTTCCAAACAATTTGAATATTTGGTAAATTATCTGGTTGTTTCTAAATTTCATCCAGATGCTTTTAGTGATAAAGGTGATTTGGAAAGAGTGGTTGTAGATGAGAAGGGACAATTTGGATTAGATGCTATTGCATTTATTGTAAATGGAAACCTTGTATTAGGAAAAGATGATATTTCAATATATGCTAAATCAAAAAAACTGGATGTGGATATACTATTTATCCAAACAAAAACTGAAGAGAAGTGCGACACAGGTAATTTGTTAAAAACTATTCAGGCTACAAAAAATTTTCTTGAAAATTTTGAGGCAATAACAGAAAAAAATTCAAATGTATTAAATGCAAAAGAAATTTATGATGAACTGTTTAAATATGAAAATTTTAGACTTTGTACCAGTCAGTCACCCAAATGTCATATTTTTTATGTTACTGCAGCAAATGAGAGGGATGGAGGTTTGGTTAAAAGCATTTGTGAATCAAATGAAAAAGAATTATCTTCAAGCATGAAAGATATAAAAAGTGTAGATATTCAGGTTTTAGGAAGAGAATATGTTATGGAGACTTATAGTGAAGTTAAAAATAACATTACTGTTCAGATTAACTTAAAAAATAGTATAACATTGGATAAGATTGAAGGGGTAAAAGAGGCATATATAGGATATTTAACAGGCAATGATTACTTAAAAATTATTTGTGATAATACAGGAGATCTTAGAAGACGTATATTTTATGAAAATGTTAGAGATTATCAGGGTACTGAAAATAATGTTAATAAGGAAATTAGGAGCACTATTGCTAATGAAAATACAAGAGGGCAATTTATTCTATTAAATAATGGAGTGACCATAATAACGAAATCGGTGACGTCATTAGGTGCAAATATGTATGAATTAGCAGATTTTCAAATTGTAAATGGATGTCAAACAAGTAATGAGATTTTTAATTGTAAGGAATTTGCTTCAGATATATTAGTACCAGTGAAAATCATATATACTACAGATAGTGATATTATAAGTAGTATTGTAAAAGCAACTAATAGGCAAAGTCCTGTACCAGAAGAAGCATTTATAGCATTAGGAAAATATCATAAAGAACTTCAATTGCTGTTTAGTGAATATTCAAAAGAGATGCCTATAGAAATGTTTTATGAGAGACGTTCCGGGGAAGAAGATGATATTAAAGAAAAGCAAGGAAGTTATCAAGTTGTGACATTACATGGAATGGTAAGAGCTTTTGAAAGTGTATATTGTCAAAATCCTAATGTAGTGTTTAGTACTAATCCTGCTAATATTTTGAAGAGTAAAAAAGAAAAAATATTTTGTAAGGATCATAAACCAGAGGTGTATTATTTGGCATCATACTTATTTGTTAAGTTTGTCAATATGCAACAAAAAGGTAAATTTTCAAAGCATGATTATACATTAAGATTTTATATAATTATGATAGTAAGAGTTCTGATGGTTGGATCATTAAATGTACCGGAGTTAAGTAGCTCCGCAATGGGAAAAGAAAATAAGAAAATGTTAAAATTATTAAAGGGTGATGCGGATTCTTATTTTATTGAAGCAAAGGAAATACTGGTAGATCTTTTAAATCAGCAGGAATATGCAGAGAAAAAGCAATATGATGTATTAAGAAGTGCTGAATTTTGCAGGAAAACAAAGACACGGTTAAAAGAAATAATAGAAAATCAATAATTGTGAAAAAATATTACATAGCCGATTGGTTCACCAAGAATCCGTCGGCTTTTTTCATGCTCATTTTTATACATAGCCAGTCCTGTAAAAAGGATTGGCTATTAAATTTTTCGAGGAAGGAGGAAACCATATGACCAAGTGTAAAGTAATCGCCCTTGCAAATCAGAAGGGAGGAACAGCAAAGACCACAACAACATTAAATCTAGGAATTGGTCTTGCACATCAAGGGCGGAAAGTATTATTGGTTGATGCTGATCCGCAGGGGGATTTAACAACCGCATTGGGGTGGACGAATGCAGACAGTCTTCCGATTACATTGGAAACACAGATGAAGAAGATATTACAAGACGAACCGTTTGTATATAATGAAGGTATTTTGCACCATGAAGAAGGAGTAGACATTATTCCAACCAATATTGAATTATCGGGGATGGAAATCTCACTGGTAAATGCCATGAGCAGAGAGCAGACTTTAAAGCTGTATCTGGCAGATTTGAAAAAGGATTATGATTATATCCTGATTGATTGTATGCCTAGTTTGGGAATGTTGACCATTAATGCATTAGCTGCCGCAGACAGTGTAATTGTTCCGGTGCAGGCTCATTATCTTCCACTAAAGGGCATGACACAGTTAATGAAAACAATCAGTAAGGTACAGAGACAGTTAAATCCTAATCTGAAGATTGATGGAGTCTTACTGACACTTGCAGATATGAGGACAAAACTTGCAAGAACAACAGAGGATAGCCTTAGAGAAAATTATGGAAAGCATATCAGAATCTTCAAAACTGTTATTCCAGTGGCTATCACAGCAGCAGAAAGCAGTGCAGCAGGACAGAGCATTTATGAGTATGACAAGAATGGAACTGTTGCAAAGGCGTATGCAGAATTTACGAGGGAGGTGATTCAGTGTGGCGAAAAGCAGAGAAATAAGCATGAATCTTCCCACGGTAGATGACCTTTTTACCACGCAGGAAGAAAGAGACCAGAAGAATCAGGAGCATGTAAAAAATATTTCTGTTTATGAAATCAGTGATTTTCCGAATCATCCATTTAAAGTAAAAATGGATGATAAAATGGTGGAGACCATTGAAAGTATTCGAGAACATGGTGTATTGGTTCCTGCTCTTGTCAGAGAGAAGCCAACAGGTGGGTATGAAATGATTTCTGGACACCGTAGAAAAATGGCAAGTGAACTGGCAGGGTTAGAAAATATACCTTGTATTGTAAGAAATCTCAGTGATGACGAAGCAGTTATTGTCATGGTTGACAGCAATCTTCAAAGGGAAGAAATATTACCATCAGAAAAAGCATTTGCTTACAAAATGAAGTTAGATGTCATGAAAAGACAGGGACAAAGAACTGATTTAACTTCGTCGCCACTGGCGACAAAGTTAAAAGGAAAACGTTCTGATGAATTATTGGGTGAGGAGGTTGGAGAAAGTAAAGACCAAATCAGAAGATATATTCGATTAACCTACTTGATACCGGAAATTCTTGATATGGTCGATAACAAGAAAATTGCCATGCGTCCGGCGGTGGAGCTGTCTTATTTGCCAAAAGAAGAACAGGAGATATTGTACGATACCATGGAATCGGAAGATTGCACTCCAAGTCATGCACAGGCAATCAAAATCCGCAAATTTTCAGCAGAGGGCAGGTTGAATGAAGATGTTTTGCTGTCGATTATGTCAGAAGAGAAGCCAAATCAGGTAGAGCAGTGGAAAATCCCGAAGAACCGACTGAAAAAATACTTTCCATCGGGAACTACACAGCAGAAAATGGAAGAAACCATTATCAAAGCACTGGAATTATACCGGAAACGGGAAAAAAGCAGGGAACGATAGGCATTTTGACACCAAGGGAAAAGTCTACCCGTTGGTGGTCAATGAGAAATCAGCCTTTTTCTGTTTTCCCCTCCCCACACCCTACCCCTTTGGTTTACCAGCAGATTACCAGCCGAAAAGACAATAAGGAGCCGGGAACCTCTTCTCTTTCGGCAGGTCAGAGATTCCCATACCCTGCATGACAGCAGGGAGTAAACAGCATAAAGCAACAACAGGCGTTCCAGATGGACGTCTTTTTTGATTGAAAAGAAAGGAATTGTAGAAAATGAAGAAGATATGGAAACGAGTGTGTACAGGACTTCTTACCCTGACCACGATTTTAACTGCATTACCGACTACATCGGCTTACGCAGCAGAAACACAGTATTGGACAGAGTCCTCAGAGCGAGTCGGATATATTGAACATGTGATGAATGATGGAACCATTCATTCGACATTCAATGAAGGTCACATGAAAGTGGAGGGCGAAACAGCCTATTGTGTAGATATTAACACCGGATTTAAAAATGGGTATAAAATCAGACACGATGCGAGTTCCAGTATGAGTGCTGCACAGATTGAAGATGTGGCATTGTCGTTGGAGTATGTAAAGCAGTATAGGGGCAGTCACAGCAACCTGAATGCGAATCAGGGATATCTGTTGGAACAGTGTGTAGTATGGCAGAGACTGAGTGAGTATTTAGGCTGGCAGTGTGATAATGTCCGAGCTGCATATTCTGAGATTTCACAGGATATTCAGAATGAAGTGTATACAGGGGCGAGAGCATTTGTACAGGCAAACAAAGGTCGTTATAAATGTGGCGGATATATCTATACTGGAGAGGGACAGGATCTCGGACAGTTTTGGGCAGAACTGAATGTCGGAAATGCGAAGGTAAAAAAGATCACAGCAAATGAAAGTATCACAAAAGCAAATGCAATGTATTCCATTGCCGGAGCAACCTTTGGCATATTCTCAGACCAGAATTGCAGTAATCAGATTGGAACACTTACAACAAATGAGAATGGTGAGACAAATGAAGTTGAAGTGACTGCAGGGACTGTTTATATCAAAGAATTTTCTGGACCGAAGGGATATAAGCTGGATACGACAGTACACAGTCTGAAAGTTGAAGCAGGAAAGACAGTCGTATTAAATGTTTCCGATGTTCCGAAAGTGACAGAGACATTGGTAGACCTGTTCAAGATTGATATGGAGACGGGAAAAGCAACCGCACAGGGGGATGCAGCACTGGCAGGAGCAGAGTTTACCTGGCATTATTATGACGGACTTTATACAAAAGACAATTTACCAGAGAAAGCAACACGTACCTGGGTTACAAAGACGGTAGTTGAAAAAGACAATAATGGAACTGTTCATTATGTGACAAAACTGGCAGATGCTTACAAAGTATCCGGGGATGCATTTTACACCCAGAATGAAAAAAGCGTATTACCACTTGGAACACTGACTGTTGAGGAGACAAAAGCACCAGACGGATACTTACTAGACGGAGCTTATATGCAGGCAGGGGACAGTACAGAGCAGATCAAAGAAATGTATCTGACACAGATCACAGAGGACGGAGAACTTGCAGTTCTTTCCGGAAGCAATCAGTATTCCGTATCTGATCAGGTAATCCGAGGTGGGGTGAAGATTCAGAAACGTGATTTAGAGACAAAAGATACCAAAGCACAGGGAAGTGCCACATTAAAAGATACAGCATTTGCGATTATTTCTTTGAACGAAAATCTGGTTCTGGTAGAAGGAAAGCTGTACAAAAAGAACGAGACAGTTAAGATGATTCAGACGGGGATTGGCGGAATTGCAACAACGATGGCCGATTTACTTCCGTATGGTAAATACAAACTGGAAGAAACCAAAGCACCGGAAGGTTATCTGACTGATGGGGCAAATGCGATTGAATTTTCGATTACGGAAAATGGAAAAAATCGTGGATTTAACAGATGAAAGTCATTCCATTTACAACCAGATTAAACGTGGAGATTTGGAAAGCGTAAAGATTGAAGCAGGTACACATAAGAGACTTGCAAATGTTCCCTTTAAGATTACCAGTAAAACAACCGGAGAGAGCCATATCGTAGTGACAGATAAAAATGGTCAGTTTTCAACAGCTTCCAATTGGGCATCACATAAGAGAAATACAAATGCCGGGAAATCCAGTGAGGACGGAATCTGGTTCGGAACTTCTGAGCCGGACGACAGCAAAGGTGCATTACTTTATGACACTTATGAGATTGAGGAGTTAGCTTGTGAATCCAACAACGGTATGAAATTGATTCCAGCATTTGAAGTTGTTGTCAGCAGAAATAAAGTAACCATCGACCTTGGAACACTGACCGATGAGTATGAAAAAGAGATTACTATTCATACAACAGCAACGGATAAAGAAACGGGCGAAAAAATAATTGTTGCAGGAAAGAAAGTAACGATTGTAGATACGGTTACTCTGGACGGTCTGGAAGAAGGAAGAAAATATCAGTTAAAAGGCTGGCAGATGTTGAAAGAGGAAAATGCAGAACTGTTCATTGATGGAAAGCGTGTGGAGAGTGATTACACTTTTGTTGCTGACAGCGAGAAAATGAAAGTAGAAGTTTCTTATACGTTTGATGCATCAGAACTTGGCGGACAGAATCTGGTTACATTTGAAGAATTATATGATCTGAAGAATCCAGAAGAACCTAAAAAAGTTGCAGAGCATAAGGACATTGACGATGAAGGTCAGACAGTCCTGATTACAGAGCGAAAGATTTCGATTCATACCACAGCAACGGATAAGAACGGTAAGAAAGAAATCGAAGCCGGAAAAGATCTGACGATCGTGGATACGGTTACTTTAGAAGGACTGGAAATTGCTACAAACTATAAGCTGTCTGGTTGGCAGATGGTTAAGGCAGAAAATGCAAAGCTGCTCATTGATGGCAAAGAAGTTACTAATGATTATGAATTTACAGCGGACAAGGAAAACATGGAAGTGCAAATTGAGTTTACTTTCGACGGCAGCACTCTTGGAGGAAAGCAGCTTGTAACCTTTGAAGAACTGTATGATATGACAAATCCGGAAGAACCGAAAAAGGTAACAGAGCATAAGGACATCAACGATGAAGGTCAGACTGTAACCATCAAAGAAGTACCGGAAACACCAACCCCAGAGACACCGGGTACTACTACAAAGACCAGTAACCCTCCGAAAACAGGAGATACAGCAAATGCAGCTTTATGGATAGCCAGTCTGGTATTATCAGCAGCCGGAATCACAGGAGTTCGTATCTGGAATAAAAAGAAACAGGTTAAGAGATTAGGAATTGAAGAAAAGAAAGAAGAGGAGGAGTAAAACAAAGGGCGGCGATAAGCTGCCCTTTGATGATGAAATGGGAAAAAATCAGAAAGCAGTAAAAGTATTACAGCGTTTATTTGATGTTGGGTATGGAACGGAAAAAGAGATTGTCAATATGACGATGGATGAGATGCTTGCTTTGCCGGGAGTGAATGTAGCAGATTTGTGTATTATCAGTGAGTTACAGAAAAGCATTAAGACAAACAAAGTGATAAGCTATTTGTCAGGAAAAACAGAAGCAAGGGAAGAAACGAAAGGAGCAGATTATGGTGGAACAACATAAATGTTTGGAAATGACATTATCACAATTGAAATCATATGTGGAATCTTCAGAGAGTAATGTCCTTCTGGTTGTAGAATTTCCAAAAGGAGATCAGAAGGATGGAGAATGAATTGGAAGTTGTGAATATCCGTCTGGTAAAAGAGCCGTCTCTTTATAGTGAGCAGACGTTGGACAGTCCACAGGCTGTTGTAGAATTGATGGCGAAGGAGTTATCGCAATATGACAGAGAAGTATTTTGCATCCTGAATATGAAAAATAATGGATAGGTAATCAATATGAATCTGGTCAGTGTTGGAACAATCAATGCATCTTTGGTAATTCCCAGAGAAGTTTTTAAGAGCAGTATTCTGGCAAATGCTTCTGCAATCATTGGACTTCATAATTATCCCAGTGGCAATGTGAAACCGTCAAAAGAGGATATGATTGTTACGAGAAAGCTGCAGAAGTGTGGACAGCTACTGGGGATAGAATTGCTAGATCATATCATTGTCGGTGGAACTAATGGAAAGATGCTCAGCTTCCGAGAAGAAAAGATGTTGAATGTGACAGGAAGGATGGATTGGGAGAGATAGAAGAAAAAAGAATTAGAAGTTTTTATTTATTGTAATATTTCATGTAGCGGCATTAGTAAAATAGTGTCGCTACAAAAATCTGACTTATACATTGATATTATATGCATAACTCAAAATAAAATTGTTAAAAATAGAAAAAGAAACAATATATAACGAAAAAATCTCTAAATAAGAAAATTTACATTGACTGAGAGAAGAGTAAAACATATAATAAAGGTGGAGGTGTATAAGAATGTTAGTAAAAGTAAGTGTTGAAAATTTTAAATCTTTTGATAAAGCAGCAGAGCTGACAATGATTTCCTCAAATAAAATACGAACAAATGCAAATCACAGGTTAAAGATAAAAAGTACCCAGTTATTAAAATATGCAGTAGTTTATGGAGCAAATGCATCTGGAAAGACCAATTTGGCATTGTTCTTTAAATTTTTAAAAGATAGTGTCTGCAACGGTATTCCGATAGAAGCTACACAGATGTTTTGTAAGAATCGGCAGGAGAATAAGGAACGAGAAAGTAGTTTTGAAATTCAGATTACAGTAGGTGACAAATTTTATGCTTATGGTTTTTCTGCAGTTTTAAGCAGACGAAAAGTGACCGGAGAATGGTTATATGAATTATACCAGAACGGTTCGGCAAAATGTCTGTTTGAGCGAGAAGGAAGTAAACGTCCGGTGTTAAATGAGAGCATTACTTTGACAAATACAGAAAAAAACAAATTTGAAACTTATGCAGATGACTTTGAAGGAAATGAAACATCTTTGTTCCTGACGGAAATGAATCGTGGGAAAAAATATAGCACACGATCAAAATTATTGTTCTTCCGGGATGTATATGACTGGATTCAGAATCATATTTCGATTATCACACCGGATACCCCGTTGATTGATCTGGAGTACTACTATGATGACAATTCGTTGAAGCTGATTAATAAATTGATCAAAACATTTGATACGGGTATCAGTCAGGTAAAAATCGAAGAAATTACACTGGATGAATTATCAAATGCGATGCCGAAACCAGTATTTGATAAGATGATGCAGCATGTGAAAAATAGAATGGAAGAGCAGGAAGAACCGTCATTCAGAATGACAATGAGATCGAAGGAAACTTTTTTCAATATCGAAGTTGAAGGACATTCTGAACCGAAGGTCACAACAATCCGATTGCATCATAATAAGTCATTTTATGAGTTCGGTTTTGATGAAGAGTCTGATGGAACAAGAAGATTATTCGATTTGATGGATATGCTGTTGAATAAACGAGAAGATGTTCTTTATGTTGTGGATGAATTGGAGAGAAGCTTACATCCGAAATTGACAGAACGATTTTTGCAATTGTTTATGCAGCTACATGATGAGCAGCGTATGCAGCTATTGTTCACTACACATGAATCATCTATTATGGATCAGGCTATTTTTAGAAGGGATGAAATCTGGTTTGTAGAACGTAACACAGAAAATGCAAGCTCTATTTATTCCTTAGATCGTTTCAAGGAGAGATACGATAAAGTGTTGAGCAAGGCATATCTGGAAGGCAGGTATGGTGCGATACCAGTATTTTCAACATTTGACTTTAGAGAGGAGGAGTAGCCTTGGCTCCAGTAAGAAGTTATACGAATTGGAATAGTAGAACTACAGATGAAGAAGAACAGATTGAGCCTTATCGTAAGTACTTTTTCATATGTGAGGGTGCAAATACTGAAACATGGTATTTCAAAAAGTTAATTGATATCCGAAAAGAGTTAAATATTCATCCATTGATTGATATCCGGTTACTTGAAAAAACAGAGGGAGACAGGGACATTTCATTTCCAAGACGTTTGATTGAGTTTGCAGAAAATCAGAAAGAAAATCCAGAAATAGCGTTTGATAAAGAACGGGATAAGATGATTGTTGTATTTGATGGAGACATTTTTGAAGAGAAGGTACTTGATTATGATGAATTGGTAGCTGAAGGTGAAAAGAAGAATATATTAGCGGTTAGTAATCCGGCATTTGAATTATTTCTGTTGTTACATTATGAAAATTCATACGAAGATGATATTGAGCCAAATGCTGAACAGATTATCCAGAATGAAAAAGATGGACATCAGACATTTATCTATAAGTTGTTACTTGCCAGAACAGGAATCAATCCGAAGAAAAATGCTGCGATTGGAGAACTGGCGAAAAATATAGAGATTGCTATTGAACAGGAAAAGAAAATCAATGAGGATATTCATCAGTGTAAGGGACAGATTACGTGTAATATAGGTCGGATTATTGATGAGATTCGGAAGGATGATGGAAGATAAATTATAAAATCAATAGTAAAACCAAAGGTGAATATCTGTTTTGAATCCGAGCGTAAAGTGAATTCAATTAATGTATTGCCTCAAAATTCTTATAATAAGCGTAATTAAAACCTAAGTAATAGAATCTTTAAAGCAAATATGCTAAAATAAGAAAAAAATTACTTATGTTTTGGAGTCGGGATATGGGGAATAAAAAGGTAGTCAAGAAAACGAATATTAGTAATACACATGTTCCAGATAAAGTATATGCTTATATGATACAATCGCATCATATGTTGTATGAATTGTTAAATTGTGAAAAGGGAGACAGTGTAAGTGTAGAAGTCTTTGATGATGTTGGTGTGGAACATCCAGATGGAAGTCGGGATGCTATTCAGTTGAAAAGTGCATTATCAAATAGAAATCCTGTTTCAAATAAGGCTATTGATTTATGGAAAACAATGTATAATTGGATGCTTTCTGCAGAAACAGGAGAATTGGATCCGGAAAATACAAAGTATATATTATTTATTAATGTTAATAAAAAAGGAACTATTGTTGATAAATTTCATTCAGTGAAATCTACAGAAGAAGCTATTGATGCGTGGAATAAGACAAAAGAAATATTTTATGATGAGGAAGGGAAGCTAAAAGAAATAGGAGAAGAATGTAGAAAATATGTTGAGTATTTTTATAAAGATGAAAAAAAAGATTTGGCTTTAAAAATAATTGAAAAATTTAAATATAAGAAGTGTATTGAGGATTATACAATCACAGTTAGGAATGAGTTTAACAAATCTGGAATTCCAAAGGATATTATCAATCCTATTTATGTAGGAATTATCGGGTGGATAGACATTAAAGTAACAAAAATGGTAGAGGCTGGACAACCAATCGCTATATCTTTAGAAGATTACCAAAAACAATTAAGAGCTTTATATCGAGAATACAATCAAAAGCATAGTCTTATGACTTATTCTGTAGAACCAAGTAATCAAGAAATTGAACAAGAATTTCAGAAAAAGAGAGTATATATTGAACAGTTAGATATTATCGATTGCGATTATACTGAAAAGGTAGAGGCTATTAATGATTATCTAAGAGCAGCGATTGATCGGGCTACATGGGCGGAAAATGGAGACATAAGTATGCAAAGTATTCAAACATATGAATCCAATTTGAAGCGCACATGGAAGTTACAAAAAAGAATAGTTATGCTCGAAAAAAAGAATGAATCATCTGAAGATCAAGGTAAAATGATATATTATAAATGTCAAGATAAAAATGTAGAAATGGATTCAGTATATGTGCCAGATTTTTTTAAAAATGGATGTTATCATGCTTTAGCAAATAATTTAGAAATTGGTTGGCATCCGCAATATTCGGAGTTAATCAAGGAGGAAAGTGATAGTTGGGAAATTTAGTTAAGGAATTTTACAATATTCAAAATCTGGCATTAAGTGCATATTTGCTTTCAAGATTTTCATTAGGATATATGGAAGAAAATCAAGATATGGCACCAATGCCATTGTTATTTATAGTGCTGCCGATGATGTATAAAAAAGAAATTGTGGATTTTATAGCATCAACACAAAAGAAATCTGGATTGCGTTTTTTCGCTGATAAATTCACTGAAAAAAAGAATAGTAATAAGGACCTGATTCTCCAAATTCAAAATACCAGTCAACGATACAAGGTAATGACATTAGAAGCTATTGGAATAGGGATGTCTGGAAAATTATTTGAGATTCAAAAAGATGCATATGTTTTGCCGTTAGAGGATAATATTAGTAGTTTTAAAACAAAGTCCAAAGAATTAGAAAAAATGGGAAAAGCTGCCGAAAAATTAGGAATATGGTGTTCAAGATTGACATTGATGGAAATTTCTCAAATTTTGAAAGTGAGGTTTTAAGATGTATTTTCAAGTTGAAAAGATAATATTATGGTCAAAAAAAGTACAGTATTCCTATAAAACTGTAAATTTTTGTTGTGATAAAATAAATGTAATTACAGGTGCTTCAAGAACAGGTAAATCAGCAATTATTCCAATAATAGATTATTGCCTAGGTGATGGACAATGCCAGATACCTGTTAATACAATAAGAGATGCTTGTTCTTGGTTTGGTATCATCGTAAAAATTGATGAGAAAAAATTATTGTTGGCCAGAAGAGAGCCAGGACAACACAAGGTAACAGATGATATGATGTTAATGGAAGGCGAAGAGATAGAGATACCTGAGATTCCAGGGAAAAATACAACATGTAAGAATGTCCGCAGATATTTAGATGAGTTAGCAAGAGTTACATTCTTAGAGCTTAATCAAGATGAATTTAACGGGTTTACAGATAGGCCATCTTTTAGGGATATGATGGCTTTTTGTTATCAAACACAAAATATAGTGGCTAATGCTAATACCTTATTTTATAAAGCAGATACAATGGAGCATCGTACAAAACTTATTAATATTTTTCCTTACATTTTGGGGGCAATTACACCTGAGATTTTAGCTAAACGGCAAGAATTGAATGAATTGCAAAAGAAATTGAAGAGAAAAGAACGTGAACTTCAAAAAATGCAAGAAGTGTCCGAAAAATGGCGTATTGAAATAGGTAGTTGGATTAATGCTGCAAAAGAAATAGGATTAATAGATGCAAAATATTCTACAGATACGCTTGATTTTGATGCACAAATGAATTTGTTGAAAAGAATATCACAAAAAAGTAGTGAAGATACTGTGATATTAAAAGAGAATGTAGAAGCGGCATCTAAAGAAATTATATCGCTTAGAAAACAAGAAAATCGAATATCAATGGAGTTGTCAAAATATAAAAGTCGATATATAGAGATGACTCAATTTATAGATAGTATTGATGAATACAGGAAAACATTAACAATACAAATTGATCGATTAAGTATATCAAAATGGTTGAATGAATTAATAAGTCAAAATGAAATTTGTCCGTTTTGCGGTAGCAAACATAATGTTGATGGTCAAATGAGGGAGCTAATTGGAAATTTAGAGGATTTAGAAGAAGAGTCGGAGGAAATCGCAGAAATTCCGGTAGCATTTGAAAGAGAGTATTCTATTGTACAAGGAAAAATATCCGAATTGACAGAGAGACTTGGGGCAGTTCAAAAGAGTATTAAGATTCAAAATAATAAGAAAGATGAGACATATAATCAGAAATATACATTGGAAAGTGTGTCCAGGTTTTTAGGAAAGCTTCAGTATGCAGAAGAAACATATAGAGCAATAGGCTATGATGGTGAGTTACAAGAAGAAATTTCTGAATTACAAAAGAAAATCATTGTATTACAGAATGAAATTAATGAGGGAGGCATAAGGAAAAGATTTGCGTCTGCATTGGAGAATATTGAGTTGAAAATAATGAAATTATTACCTTTGCTAGATACGGAAAGACCAGAAGACAGTGTTAAAATTGATTACAAAAATCTTACAATAACTGTTATAAGTAAATCTGGAAGAAAAGATTATTTATGGGAAATAGGTAGTGGTTCTAACTGGCTATCTTATCATATTTCTGTATCATTAGCATTTCAGATGTTTTTTGCAGAGAAAAAGTATTCGCCAATTCCTCAGTTTATTGTATATGATCAGCCTAGCCAAGTATATTTTCCTAATAAGGCAGCGCAAAAAGAAGAGGATAAAGATGTAGATCCTCATTTGGAAGACGAAGATATTTTAGCTGTAAAAAAGATTTTTGAAGCAATGTCTGAAGCCATGGAAAAGACGAAGCACCGGATGCAGATTATAGTATTGGAGCATGCGGATGAATCGGCATGGGAAGGAGTTAGTAATATGCATTTGGTTGAAGAGTGGAGAGGCGAAAATAATAAATTGATTCCAAATGAATGGTTGGATTAAAAAGAGGTATAATAATTTGTATAAATTTTATATCTGATTTTTGATTATCCGCATAAACACTATACTTTCAAACATTTTGAAGTATAGAAAAACACTCATTTTACCACGAATTTACCACGATTGAACGAGCCTTGATATGACACTAAAAATAGTACGGGAGATAGCACAAATATCTGTGTATCTCCCGTTTTTCATTCATGTAATATGATTACTTTACTCTGATTTCAAATTTCAAGATTGCTTTCATCATTTCTGTATGAATTTGACCTTTTAATTCTTCATCAACCTGCATAGTGATTTTACCACTTTCAGAGTGGTAAAACGGACGCAAGCATAATTTACAAATATAAGCGTCATAAAACTTCAAAATCTCTCTTATGGCAGTTTCATTTCCAGCAGACGCTTTACATATTACTTCTAGTGTGGGATAGCCATATTCTTTTCTCATTGGTTCAATTCCTTTCTTTCAATAGTGCTTTTAATTTCTTCAATCCGTTACTTCTTCTGCGATAAATAGCAGAACGTGATACATGATATAATTCTGCAATTTCTTGGTCGCTCATGCTTTGAAAATAGCGTAATAGAATTACAGCACGCTCTTTACTCGATAACTTATATAAAGCAACAGCAAGTTTCTCGTTTGATATTTGAATTGTGAAATTCAAGACTTCAAAAGAAATGTAATCACAAGAATGTTTATCCTCAGTTACACATTCAAGATTTTTCGTATCTGATAATTCACAGAATAAAACTTCACGCTTGGAACGTTTTGCAAACTGTCTATTTCTACTTTTTACTGTGCATTTAATAACAGTCATCATCAAAGCATTAAACGGTATTCTAACGATATGCTCGAAAGAAGATGTGTTCACAATCTCACCTCCTTTCCGCATATGCTGAAATATATAAACGGAAATACCGTCTATACCTTTTAGAAATACGAAAAAGTGAGCATTAAAAAAGCCCATACAAAATAACCTATTGTACGAGCATTAACATTGCAAAAATATTCACTTTTTAAGAAAGACTGTTTGATTTATTTAATAATGAAGAACAAGTTCCATTTTTTTCTAACAGAATTTATATATTCGTTGTTACTCGACACAATAACGCAAAATCGTTTTTAATTTACTTTTAAGAACACGATTGGCATTATTCAAGTAAATCTCCCTATGGTAATTTGTTGAACGAGCCAAACCATTTTCTTTAGCAAGTATGTTCATCTTTTGAAAAGATATAGGTTCATCATCATATGCACCTATATGTAGAACTTCTATACTTTTTGCGTCCTGCATTGTGTCGAAAAATATTTGTTCATATAGACTGTTCGGCTTTTTGATTTTCACTTGTTCTAATGCGTCAAAAACTATGTCTTTTGTAATAACATCGGGTTGACGTATCATAATTGTATATTCTAACTGGTTCTTATCTAACTGTTGGGTATCTCCTATATCTTTCCAAATAGCCTCTAATGGATATACGGTATAATCGCTAATCTCATTGGTAGAAATAGTATTTTTATACATCATTTTGATGCCATAAGCCAATGAATATAAAGCGGATACTTTATCCGAAAATTCTTTGTCGTTTGGGTTTCCCTCTCCTTTAATCATAATAAATTGTTGCATAGGAATATCTACTATGCGTGGGGATTGTTTCACTCCGTATAAATTCTTTTCGTGTTTTTTCCATTCATGTTTCATATTCGTTTCTCCTTATCTTAGTTAAGAAGATTATACAAAACATAACTAGACAACATATGTCATGTTTGATATTTTTCTTGAATTTTTTTTATTTGAGATTGAATATTCTTCCTTATTTCTTGTGGTTCTATGATTTCTACATATTCGCCAAAAGAAAGAATATATGAGTAAAGTCTGTTACTGTTTGGCAATGATGTTGTTACAAACAAAAAATCATTTTGTTCTATGATACTATCCCGTGGAAATTCATCATATATACGAAATGCCATTTTCTTGTCAAACTTCAAAGTTACAGTAATAATGTCTTCTTGCTTTATAGATGTATCGACTGAAGGAATAGTATCGGGTGGTGTGAAATGTTCTTCTGTAATTTTAAGATGTTCAATTCTTGTGAGTTTAAAAAGGCGGTAGTCTTTTCTAAGCATACAAAATCCATACACATACCACGCTTTGCTTTTAAAAATAAGTTTTAGAGGCTGTATGTAACGGAAAATAGTATGCTCTCTATTGCTACAATATTCAAAACAAATAATATACTTATCCAAAATAGCAGTCTTAATATCATTAAAAATATTTTGTGCAGGTTGTCCTTGTATCCAGTCCGAAAAATCAACCTCAATCCAGTTCGTTGTTTTTAGATGGAAAAGTGCTCCTAATTTTGTTAATAATTCATTTGTATTGTTGCTGTTTGCGACAAACAATGCCTGCAAACCGCTTAATATTTGCTCTTTTTCTTTTTTTGATAGCATTGACCTATCTAAAGTAAAATTTTCATCAATGATAATTCCTCCGTTTTTCCCTTGTGTAGCATAAATAGGAATACCTGCACTGCTAATAACATCAATATCTCGATAAATTGTTCTTACTGATACTTCAAATTTTTGGGATAATTCTGTGGCTGTTGATTTTCCTTTTTCAATTAAGTAATAAACAATTCTAAATAATCTGCTTTCTTGCATATTCTTTCACTTCCTCTAATTCATCATATAAAACATGACATTATAATGTCAAGAATAAAATATACCTGTTCTTTCTTCCTCTTGATTACCCACCACAGAAAAGAAAAAACCCTGTCAAGAGCTTGCCACCATTGGTGGTGCTTTGCACTCTTTACTGGGCTTTTTGCTTGCTGTATCTTCCATGCAAGAGGAAAAAGATTACTCGTCCTCATCATCAAAATGGTTATTCCTTAATACT